>ENA-OQET01000466-OQET01000466.1-human-gut-metagenome-genome-assembly--contig:-NODE-466-length-21309-cov-4.295298_pt1 | contig 21309 bp, 22 predicted proteins | sample MGYA00242800_ERZ504645 | MGnify/ENA primary metagenome ERZ504645 (study PRJEB26092, sample SAMD00036308) | human gut metagenome | host: Homo sapiens | study: EMG produced TPA metagenomics assembly of... | reverse complement strand
GTCAATGTTGCTACAAATGATTATTAGTAAAAAAATGGCACCATTTTTCTTTATTGGATTTATTTTGGCAGCATATTTGAATATGCCAACAATTGCAGTAACATTATTAGCAGTTATGATAGTATTGATTTTAGTTTCATCACAAAATGATTCAATCGTTGCAGAAGAAGTTATGGGAGGTGACGAAAATGAGTTCTAGGATTGAGAAGAAAGATTTTAAAAAAGGTCTTCTTGACATTTGTCAATTGGTTCGATGAATGATTATCAAGGAGTATTGCATCATGGATATACATATTCTATGTTACCAATTATTGATAAAGTTTATGATGATAAAGAAGATCGTATTAAAGCAAAGAAGCGTCATATGGATGAGTATTTTGCTATTACACCTAATGTTTCAGGTTTTACACTTGGTGTTACTGCAGCCATGGAAGAAGAAAATGCGAACAATCCAAATTTTGATGAAAAACAATTAGTACAGTAAAAACAGCGTTGATGGGACCGTTATCTGCTATTGGAGATACTGTATTTCCGACAACTTTGAGAATTCTTGCAACTTCTTTGGTAATTACTATGGCAGAAGGAGGGAATGTATTTGCTCCGATTTTATTTCTGTTGATTTACAATATTCCAAATTTTCTGGTGCGATGGTTTGGTGTCAAGTATGGATATAGCATGGGAATGGATTTTATAGCCAAATCAGAAAAATCAGGAATCATAGATAAAGTATCTTATGCATGTTCAGTAGTTGGATTAATGGCTATCGGTGCAATGATTTTTTATACAGTAAAAGTAGGAACACCAATTACAATTGGGGATGTAAAAAATGGTGGGTTGGTGTTGCAAGACACTTTAAATTCGGTTATGCCTGGAATGTTATCAATTATATTAATTGGGATTGAGTACTGGCTATTGAAAAAAGGTGTTAAAGTTGTACCTCTCATAATTGGAACTATGATTGTTGGGGTTATTCTGTTTGCTTTAGGAGTTATTGCATAAAGATAAACAGAAAAAATGGAGAAAGACTTGAATTAAAATTTTGTTAATAAAAAGGAGAAATTATGAGATATAATCATTTTAAAAATGCAGATGCTGATATTTCTGCATTAACAGTTGGTACATGGGGGATTGCAGGAGCAAACTCTGCAGGAGTGACATGGGGAGATGTAGATACAGAAGAATCGATTGCTGCCATTCGCCAGATGATAGATAATGGAGTTAATATGGTAGATACAGCCCCAATCTATGGAGACGGTCATTCTGAAACAGTCGTTGGACAAGCATTAAAAGATGGATATCGTGAAAAAGTGTATCTTGCAACAAAGTTTGGTTCTTACATCAGTCATTACACAGGAAAATCTGTAAGAGATAACAAATATAACTCCGTAGAGCGTGAAATTGATGAATCTCTTGCAAGATTACAAACAGATTATATAGACTTTTATATTATGCATTGGCCAGATGAAATACACCGATTGAAGAAACAATGGCAGTCTGTAATATGTTGAAAAAAAAGGGGAAAATCCGTTACATTGGAATGTCTAATTCTTCCAAAGAATTAATTCAGGAAGCGCAAAAATATGCTAAAATTGATGTAATCCAGCCTCCGTTTTCTATCGTGAACCAGTCAGAAAGAGAACTAATGGAATGGGCTGAAACTCAAGGAATTGGGACAATGACTTATGGTTCTCTAGGTGGTGGAATTTTAACAGGAGCTATTCGCGAACTTCCAAAACCAGATCCAAAGGACATGCGTCAGGTATTCTATCCATTCTTTAAAGAACCGGTATTCTCTAATGTTATGGAATTATTAAAGACATTAGATAAAATTGCAGAAGCACACAATGTACCGGTGGCACAGGTATCCATCAACTGGAGTACCCAAAAGAGTTTTGTTGGTACAGCATTAACTGGAGTTAATACACCTGCACAGGCAGATGAAAATTGCAGTGCATTTGAATGGCAGTTGAATAATGAGGAAATTGCATTGATTGACAGTGAAATTGACAGATTAAATATTGGATAAGGTTTTTCTTGTGTTCATATAAGTCTTTTTATGGGGCTGTCACTTTAGTGAGACAGCCCCTATATTCATATCCATTTCTATGAACAACGTCGAAACGTCTTATCTGTAATAATTCTTGCAAAGATCAATCCAAGCGGCAAAGCCATAATAATAAGTAAAGCTTCTGTAAACCAAAAAGCACCGGTATTAATCGAAGTAATACCAATATTATAAATTGCCCGATACAAATACAATCCAGGAACCATAATAACGATGGAAGGCACAGTCAAAGAAATTCGAGGATAACCAATCGAAGTCTTGATCATAGATGCCAGAAGACCAGCAAGCAAAGCACCAAGGAATGCAGCTGCAGCTGGTGGAAATGAGGCGAGATCAACAAGTTCCAGACGAGTTGTATTTGCAATCGCTCCGATTAAACCTGCGGTAGCGGCAAGTCGTAAAGGGCTGTTAAACATTACAGAGAATCCTAACACTCCGAAGAAGCTTGCGATCAATCGGAAGATCAGGTACTGGAATTTGCTAAGGTCAAGAGGAAGGAAATCCATTGGTTTCAAATGAAGCACCAAAGCAAGCATCCATGCTGCCAAAGTTGCAACAGAGATAATAATGATCGCATATGTTAAACGTTCCAGTCCAGATCTCATATCTAGTTTCGCAAGGTCAATTCCACTTGTGATAAATGGAAATCCTGGAATGATAAATAACATGGAACAAATATAACCAGCCTGATGGTGGATCGAAACATGAAATCCAGATTTCAATGCCGTAAATGCAATTGTGTATACAATGCATGCCAGAGCAACACTTGCAGCGGTACATAAAAATAAAGTCAAATGATGCTGATTCATCTTCGCTCGAAGATAATTTCCGGCACCGGCACCCAGAAATGCACAAAACATTTCAACAGGGCCGCCGCCCAATAAAAAAGTAAATGCACAGCAGGCAACTGCGGCAGCCAGACCAAGAAATGGTGGAGAATAAAAACCATGAATTTCATGAATCCGATCAAGAAGAGTATGAAGCTCATCTCCAGACATCTTCTTACAGTTTCCTGCAAATTTATTTACGAACTCTTCCATGCGGTAAAGTTTTGATGTATTGACACCTGTATTAAACAGACATAACGATTCTGTATAACAGTTACCACCATCAATGCAGGTATATTCAATTGACAATAAACCAATATCGGCAGTACATGTAATTCCAAGTTCTCTGGCCAGTGTGTTCATGGAACTTCGCACTCTCCAGGCTCCGGTTCCACAAGACAGAAGCATGATTCCGGTACGGCCGATGATCGAGGCTTTCTCGCTTAATGAAGCTTCTGTGATCGGATGACCAATACTTTTTCTTGTATAATCATGCCAAGGAATCCGCATATGATTATGAAATTCTTCCTCCATATATATCACCCCTCCGAATCCATAAGTATTTCTAATAATTTTTTTCCAGCAATTCCAATTGGTCGGGTAGAATCGGTAAGGAGACAAATGTCTCGTGGATTAGAATGTTCCTTTACAGGAATTTCTATAATTTCACCACGATCAAGATAGTCCTTAGCAAGAGCTTCCGGACAGAAACCAATTCCAAGATCATGCTGCACCAGAGATAAGATCTGGTTTGTTGTAGCAGTTTCCATATCTGGAGAAAAAACTAACTGATTCTGATAGAAATATTTCTCATAAAAATTTCTGGTTGCTGTTCCTTCATTTAATGAAATAAAAGGAAAATCCTGCAGATCACGTAGTCTTTTCGGTGAAAAACCAATATCCCTATAAGAAGGTCCGCCAATTAAAATGTCACGGAAAGAGCAAAGTCGTTGCGATTGTAGTGGATGTTCGCAATACAATGGTGTTGTCACAATACTAAAATCAACGAATCCTTTTCTCAAAGCTTTGATTGCCTGTGGTGTGGAATGGTTGGAAATTTTTAATTTAATATGTGGATAAAGTTTGTGAAACTTCTCTAATTTCGGCAACAAAAATAAATGAAGTGCAGTTTCACTTACTCCAATCGTAACAGTTCCAGATTTCAGATTTTTTGTTCGATTTAGTTCATCATTTCCAGAAGAAATCTGCTGGATTGCAATCGCTACATGTGCATAAAGTTGTTCCCCTTCTGGTGTCAGTTTGATTCCCCTGTGTGACCGGATAAATAAAGTGCAGCCAAGTTCACTTTCCATAATATTCATGCAGCGAGTGATATTTGGCTGATTATTATGTAAGAATTTCGCAGCTTTAGAGAAACTCTTATATTTTGCAACATAATAAAAGATACGATAATAGTCAAAAGGCATGATTGACCTCCTTGTTATATAAAATTTGTATGTTAATGATATGATATATATATTTTACATATCATTCTTCCTAAAGTATAATACAGTTGATGAAAAAGTCAAGAAAGGGATGATCAGCGTGGAAACAATTTTTCCAAGAGAAGAAAATGCAGAGCATATATTTAAAAAAAATTCTGGAAAATAATGATGCCTGTGAACGATTGAGAGAGTTATTTTATGAAGAGTTTGCCAACAGTGGAGATCGTGATCTTTCGGAAAAACAGTTTGTGAAAGCACTATTTGATGCATATCAAAATAGGGATCTTTCCGCTTTCTTGATGGGAATCTGTGGAAACAGTATGTTTGATCTGTTAAGAAATGCGTTTTTGATTCCTATGAGATTCAATGATAAAGGTGTAACAAATCCTGTAAGATTAACAGATGCAGAGGGCGAGCTGATCAAACAAACATCCGTAAACAAACAGATTTCACAAAAACAATATAAAATGTTTCAGCAGATTTTAGATCAGGCGGACGATATACCGGATTATGAAATCTGTCTTGCTTATGGATTTCGTGAAAAACACGATTATCGGAACAAAAACGAAATTAACACAATGAAGATTGGGGAACATATTGGAATCCTGCTATTATTTAAACTACCTAAAGAAGTAAAAGAAATGATAGAGGATAACGAAGTCTACAGCATTGTTTGGGATTTTATGATGAGATTGGAAGAACAATTACCAAGAGCGTTCATGTATTACGGTGTAATGGATGAAAACAAATTTGAACAACAAAGCAGCGAGATTGGCATCTTTCTTCCCTTCCGTCACTTTGAACACCAACTAGAGAAAAACATCGAACAGGCCAATGGTATTGGTCTGGGATGTAGAGAACGGATCCTGACAATGATCAAATAAAAAGGAACTATTTTATTTATAGTTACCAATAGTAGTCATAAAAGACATCGCATGAAATACAAATATTCGTGCGATGTCTTTTGTGTTTTCTATCAATTTATGATGAGAGTGTCAAAAGTATAAATGAAATAAGGATTGACATTTTATAAAAAATAGCATACAATATTATTGTATTAAGGAAGTAATACAATAATACAATAAGAAGGAAGGAGAACTATGGGGTGGAAGATAGATGATGGAAGACCAATCTGGATACAACTGAAGGAACAGATGATCAAGAGGATTGTGTCAGGAACCTATCCAAGCGGAGAGAAACTACCAAGTGTCAGGGATCTTGCAGGAGAAGCAGGGGTGAATCCGAATACGATGCAGAGAGCGTTATCAGCACTTGATCAGGATGGATTAACGATCACCAACCGAACAAGCGGGCGCTGTGTCACAGAAGATGTGACGAAGATAGAAGAATGTCGGAAAGATATAGCACACAAGATCGTAAAACAATACATCAGGGATTTAGAGGAACTTGGATACAATAAGGAAGATGCGGTTGCATTGATCGGAAAGGAAGAGGAAGAGGAAGAATGAAGGATTTGAATTTAATAGAATTAACGAATTTAGAGAAGCGGTACGGAAAGAAGGAAGCTTTAGCAGGGATCAATTTAACAATAGGGAGAGGGAAGATCATCGGACTTTTAGGACCAAATGGTTCCGGCAAGACAACGCTGATCAAGTTGTTAAACGGTCTGTTACAGCCAACATCAGGCGAGATTAAAGTGAATGGTAAAGCACCTGGTATTGACAGCAAGAAGATCATCAGTTATCTGCCAGATAAGATGTATTTTGCAGATTGGATGAAGATTTCAGATCTGATGGATTTTTTTGAAGATTTTTACGAAGACTTTGACCGTAAAAAAGCAGAGGGCATGTGTGACACATTAAAGATCAACACCGAAGCGAAGATCAAAAGCCTATCCAAAGGAAATAAAGAGAAGGTCCAGTTAGTTTTGGTAATGTGCCGAAAAGCACAACTCTATCTGCTAGACGAACCGATCGCAGGTGTCGATCCTGCAGCAAGGGATTTTATCTTAGATACGATCTTAAATAATTACAATGAGGAAGGAACAGTGATCATTTCAACACATCTGATCGCAGATATTGAGAAGATCATGGATGAGGTTATTTTTATCAAAGAAGGAAATATTGTTACATACAAGTCAGCCGATGACTTAAGAGAAGAAAGCGGAAAATCCATCGATGCCCTGTTCCGTGAGACATTTCACACAGATGTATACAGAGGAGGGGACGAAGCATGTTAGAAAAATTAATTAAGTATGATCTGAAAGCATTAGCGAAGATTTTAGCACCATTATGGGGTGTACTTTTAGTGATGGGACTAATATTTGGAATCAGTATCCGTTCGAATCTTGATGGAATTGGAAATACGATGATCGTATTTAGTCTTGTGGTCATTGTTGCAGTGATCGTGGCAATCTTTGTGATGAATGTGATCATTGTGATTCAGCGTTTCTGGAAAGGGTTGTTGCAGGAAGAAGGATATTTAATGTTCACACTTCCAGTTACCACAAGAGGTCTGATCTTATCAAAAGTGATCAGTGCATTGATCATCAGTTGTGGGACAGCACTCGTGATCTCTTTATTGGGAATAGAGATCATTGCGATCAGTCCGGTGAAACTTATGGATACCGTAACGTATTTTGGAAACTGGGTCATCAAAGTACATGCAGGACCATGGATCGGATATGGGGCGGTGATCGCAGTGGTAGGTTTGCTAAGCGGAATCTACCATGTATATGCAGCAATGGTGATCGGACAGTTGAGTAATAGCAATCGATTCTTGTTTGCATTTGTGGCATATGCAGGATTATCAATTCTTGTATCACTGATCGGAATTCCAAGTATGACAAACTTAGATAATATGGGATCAAGTCTGCAGAACACATTTGGATTTGATAGTGATCTGTGGATCTATCTTGTAGAAAATATTGTGATCATTATTATTTATCATATTGTCACAGAAGTGATATTAACGAAGAAATTGAATCTGGAGTAGGAAAAATACAAGGGATAAGGAGAGGAGGAAAAATTATGTTAAGGAAATTGATGAAATATGATCTAAAATATTATCGCAAGATCATGCTGCCACTATGGGCTGTTTTGATCATTTATGGAATTGTTCACGGAATCAATACTGTGTTCAATTATGAAACATTTTATGATCATATCCCAATAAAGGCACAAGCTATCGTTGTTGTGACCGCTATTTATTTTATATTCTGCGTGAATATTATCCTTGTGATACAAAGGTTCTGGAAAAGCATGTATGGAAAGGAAAGCTACCTTACACATACACTTCCAGTCACTGTGAGAAAGTTAATCTTGTCAAAGGTTTTCAGTGCGATCATCATCAGTTTTACAACAGTTTTTATCTTCTTTGCAGAAAATGATATATTGATTTATATACAAAGTATTGTATATCACGGAGAAGCTTCACTTCAAGGAATACCGATTCGACATTTTCAGGATTTTACAAAAACAAAAGTTGTTTTAACCATTCTTTATATGATCATATATGGAATCATATGGACGATGCATCTGATCTATCAGGCATATACAGCAATATGCATTGGACAGATGAGAAGTAAAAACAGATTTGCGACAATGATCATTGTAGGAGCTTTTTTATTCTTGGTTGGCTATGAAATGCAAGTGGTATTGTTGCAACATAATAGATATTACAGTTGGTTTTATCTTCCGTGTCTTATTGCCTTTCTTGTGGAAATTGTGTTGTGTCATTTGGTGATTGAGTTTATTTTGACTAGAAAGTTAAATATAAATTAGATAATAGAATTGACATAAAAAATTTATAGATGTTAATATAACAATATAAAAATGGTGCTACCGATGACGGTTTGCCTGATTAATATAAGTTTTATAGACCGCTTACTTTCTCAGGGTAGGGCGGTCTTTTTCTGTCTTGGCATCATGCTTTCCACGCACATAGCCAAGACTATAAAAAGTCGCACACAGTGAGATTACTGCGATTAGGTCTGTAATGGTTAGCATAATTTCAAGTCCCCTTTCCGTCAGATTTTTCTATGAAAGAGATGGATCTATGTAATCGGGGCTAGAACTCCCCGTAGGAAGCAAACCGCCATTCACGTCAATGTGAAGTAACACCTTGACGTTTATTTTAACAGAAAACATATATTAATTCAATAAAAAATCAAAGTATAAACATATAAAGTACAAAAATTTTACATACATTTAACACAACACATCTACCTAAATAAGTTAAAATAAAACTGTTGTAAAAAATTAAGTGAAAGAAAGTAAGAAAAGAACAACTAAAGGAGAAAAAACGTGAGCAGTACAAACATTTTAGGTTTGCATAGGAGGATTAGCAATTATTCCTCTATGGTATGCAGATGATGAGTAACGGATTAGAATCTGTTGCCGGAAATAAAATGAAAGACATTTTGGAAAAATTGACATCCAATAGATTCTTAGGAATTATCGTAGGAGCCTTAATCACAGCCGTGATCCAGTCATCCTCAGCTACAACGGTAATGGTTGTAGGATTTGTAAACTCTGGAATGATGACATTAAATCAGGCAGTATGGATCATCATGGGAGCAAATATCGGTACAACGATCACGGGACAGTTAATTGCCTTAGACGTTGGAGCATTAGCACCATTGATCGCATTTATTGGTGTAGCACTTGTTGTATTTTCAAAGAATGAGAAAGTACAGTTTGTTGGAGAGATCATTGCTGGACTTGGTATCTTATTTGTCGGAATGAACATGATGGGAGATTCCATGGTACCACTTCGTGAGTATCCACCATTTATTAACCTGATGACAAGATTCTCCAATCCACTGATCGGAATCATCGCAGGTATGATCTTTACAGCTGTCATTCAGTCATCTTCAGCTTCTGTAGGTATCTTACAGGCGTTGGCGTTAAGCGGGGTTATCAGTTTCCATGATGCAGCCTTTGTATTATTTGGACAGAATATCGGTACATGTATCACAGCAATCTTAGCATCTATAGGAACAGAGAGAAGCGCGAAGAGAGCAACGATCATTCATTTAAGTTTCAATATCATTGGAACAGCTATTTTTACAATTTTATGTTTAGTGACACCTTTGACAAATTATGTGGCAGGATTCAGTGGAAGCAGTATTACAAAACAGATTGCCAATATGCATACATTATTTAATATCAGTACAACCATCCTGCTGATTCCATTTGGAAATTATCTGGCAAAACTTGCAACCAAGATCCTTCCAGAGAAAGAAGAAGAGAAAGAACATCACAAACATTTAAAATACATCAAATCGGTTGATACAAGAGTAGATGCTACATTTGGTACATCAGCGATCAACTTACAGAACTTAAGAAATGAAATTCATAGAATGCTTGAGATGGCAAGAGTCAATGTAGAAGAAAGTTTTGATGCATTTTTGGCAGGAAGCAGCAAATTCTTAGGTGATGTTGATAAAAGAGAAGATTATATTGATTATCTGAATAAAGAAATTTCAAGAGCAGCAGCAAAGATGATGGCGCATGAAACGAATGTTAAAGCTTCAAAAAATATCGGCTCATATCTTGATATGACAAGTAATATCGAACGAATTGGAGATCATGCAGTTAATATTTGTGATTATACAAAGTTGATCGAAGAAAAACATATTGTATTTTCAGATGACGCAAAACAGCAGATGGAAGAAATGAAAATGATCTGTGAAAAAATGTTCCATAACATTTCTAAGGTACCAGAGGATACGCAGGAATGGCTTCAGAAAGTTCATGATTCAGAGAACTTTATCGATCAGAAGACAGAAGAATTCTACGAAAGTCACTTGGAACGTATCAACAGAGGAGAATGTAATGATGAAGCATGCATCATTTTCTCTGAAATGTTAACAGACTTTGAGCGTATCGGTGATCATACATGGAATGTTGCGAAACAGATGGCAAAGATCATTGAACGTGGGTAAAACAATTACATAAAATTCAAAAAGAACCTTCTGAAAGAACTAAAATAAGAAGGTTCATTTTTTTGATAGTAACTAGACTTGTTATAAACAATACGTTATACTAAAAAGAGTGCTAAAAACAGGTGTGTAAAGGAGAAATGAGTTATGGATTATATTTTATCCCCATCAATTTTGTCAGCAGATTTTGCGAATCTTGGAGCAGATGTAAAAGAAGCAGTAAAAGCAGGTGCAAAATGGGTGCATATTGATGTTATGGATGGAATGTTCGTACCTAATATTTCCTTGGGACTTCCAGTGATTAAATCACTTCGTAAAGAAACAGAAGCTTTATTTGATGTACATTTAATGATTGAAGAACCAGGAAGATATATTGATGATTTTGCAGAAGCAGGAGCTGATCTGATCACTCTTCACGCAGAAGCAACAAAACATCTTCATAGAGCAATCCAGCAGGTAAAAGCGAAAGGATTAAAAGTTGGAGTAGCCTTGAATCCAGCAACGCCATTATCTGCATTAGATTATGTATTAGAAGAATTAGATATGGTACTGATCATGACTGTAAACCCAGGTTATGGCGGACAGTCTTATATTGCGAAGATGGATGACAAGATCAAAGAATTACGAGCGATCATCAATGAAAAAGGACTGGATATCGATATTGAAGTAGATGGAGGAATCTCAGCAAAGAACGTAGCACATGTCAAAGAATGTGGAGCAAACGTATTTGTAGCAGGATCCGCTGTATTTAACGGTGATATTGCATCTAGTGCAAAAGATATTTTAGAAGCTATGGAGGCGTAAAAATGAGTGAATGTAGTCATGACTGCAGCAGTTGTAGTGCAAACTGCGGAAGCAGAACACAGGAGAAAACAGATTTTCTTGAACCATTATATAGAGAAAGTAAAGTAAAGAAGGTTATCGGTATCGTCAGTGGAAAAGGTGGCGTAGGTAAATCCATGACAACTTCTTTATTAGGAGTCGCAGCAATGAGAAAAGGGTTGCATACAGCAATTCTTGATGCGGATGTTACAGGACCATCCATCCCGCAGGCATTTGGACTTCATGAGAGATTATTAGGAAATGCAGAAGGAATCATTCTTCCAGCAATGACAAATTTCGGAATCGAAGTTGTATCCTTAAACTTAATGTTAGAAGAAGAAACACAGCCAGTGATCTGGAGAGGTCCAGTTGTAGCAGATGTTGTAAAACAGTTCTGGGGTAAGACATTATGGAAAGACATTGATGTGATGTTTGTGGACATGCCACCAGGAACCGGAGAAGTTCCATTAACAGTTTTCCAGTCTATTCCATTAGATGGAATCGTTGTCGTTGCAACTCCACAGGAATTAGTAGGAATGATCGTGGAGAAAGCTGTGAATATGGCGAACATGATGAATGTACCAGTTCTGGGTCTGATCGAGAACATGAGCTATATCAAATGTCCAGATTGCGGCAAAGAGATTAAGGTATTTGGAGACAGTCATATTGAAGAAATTTCTGAGAAGTTTAACATTCCAGTACTCGGAAAACTTCCAATTGATCCAAAATTAACACAGGCATGTGACGCAGGACTGATCGAGGATGTGGAAAATATTTACTTAGACGGTGTCATGGATATCATTTTATAAGAAGAAACAACGTAAAGAAGCGGTTTTCCGCTTCTTTTTTTGATGGAAAAAATGCAATGAAAAATAGAAATATTGTATACAAATATATAAAAAACAAATCGTATAAGTTAATAAATTTGTAACAACAAACTTACATATATTGGAAATAAATTGTATTTTATCGAGTACAAAGGTTGACATATCGATGGATATCGGGTAAAGTATGAAACATAGATTTCGAAAATGTTACAAAAATGTTTCGAAATTTAAGAAACTATTGAGCACAGAAAGAGGTTTATATGCTGAAAGTTATGAAGAAGAAATTGTTAGTAGTGATCACAATGCTAGTAGTAGCATCAGGATTCATTTTTACAGGATCAACTTCAACCAAAGCAAAAGATAACGACGTAAAGTACTTAGGAAAATATAAATTAACAGCTTACTGCGGATGCAGAAAGTGCAGTGGAAAATGGGGAGCAAGAACAGCTTCTGGAAAGAAAGCAAAACAGGGAAGAACTATTGCTGTAGATAAAAGAAAGATCAAATTAGGATCAAAAGTACAGATCAATGGAAAAACATACGTAGCCGAAGATGTCGGAGGCGGTGTCAAAGGAAAACATATCGATGTGTTCTTTAAATCTCATAAACAGACAAAGAGATTTGGTAAGAAAACAGGTGTTAAAGTTTATAAGGTAAATTAAGATACGAATGATGATTATAAAATATAGCGTAAAAATATCAGCCAGTTTGGAAGAAAAGATGAATTCAAACTGGCTGATATTTTTTTGCTTTTACAAATGAATATTTAACGGTATTAAAATTTATAAGTACCATTTTTTCTTAAAGCGGCTAAAGCATCAATAACGCTCTGTTTATCTTCTGGATATGTAACACCATACCACTGATCTTTAGATACAAGCACTTCAAGAGAGGCTTTTCCATCATGTAACAGGTCACTTGCGACACTAGGAATAAAGTATTCACCTTTTAATGGATTCTCTTTGATCGCTTGATCAAGGAAAGCAGGGAATCCTTTTTCTAACTCGTCCATGATCATAGGCTGGAATCCAAAGAAGTTCATGGACACTAAAGTATCAAATGGAAGCGATGCCCAAGTTGCACCGTCATCTTCTGTGAATTCTGCATGATCTTCACGTTTTTCGATATGAGTTCTTTCTGTGATAGAAAGTAACTGGTGGTTGTCATCAACTTCACAGACACCTCTGGATACGTATCCATTCTCTGTAACTGTATTTCCAAGATGATATCCCACCATTGCAAATGGTGCCTTTCCGTCTTTCTCTTCATGGCTTGTAAGGAAATCAGCCATGACTTTATATCCATCAACACCATAATAGTCATCTGCGTTGATCACGGCAAATGGTTCATTGATAAATGGTTTTGCACATAAAACAGCATGTGCAGTTCCCCAAGGTTTCACACGTCCTTCTGGGACATTATAACCTTCTGGTAATGCATCTACTTCCTGATATGCATAACATACTTCCATTCCTTCAGGAACCCTTGCTCCAACGGTTTCTTTAAAATCTTTCTCAATTGCTTTCTTTATCACAAAGACTACCTTACCGAATCCGGCACGTTTTGCATCATAGATGGAATAATCAATGATCGCATGTCCCATCGGATCCATAGGGTCCATCTGTTTTAATCCTCCATAACGGCTTCCCATTCCGGCAGCCAGAATTACTAATGCTGGTTTTTTCATGAAAAAACTCCTTCTGATTTTTAAACTAAAATAAGTATAACGCAAGATAGAACAGATGGAAAGAGAAAGAAAAAATAAAGAATTGGAATTGATAGAGATCTATTTCGGTCAGCTAGAATTTATTGTATAATTTGAGTATTGAATCGTTGCAAAAAAAGAGAAAGATTTACAAATATTCGAGGAGGAAGAGTATGAAAAACGAATATTATCAGTTTTATTATCGATGGTTGTGGCAACGACCATTTCATCCGCAGTTCCAATGAATGTTCAAGCGGAAACGACTTCAGTTAAAACGGCAGTACAATCAGCAAATACGACATATGGCAGTAATACAAATCTCGGAGAAATTGATGCAAAAGATATCAAAGAGTGGAAAGACAAAAGAAATGAAGCAGATATTTATGCAGGATGGTATCATTTTAAAGGGGAATATACTGGATGCAGAGTGTTGGGATACAAGCACATAATGAATCGAGTTCCGGTGACTATGTTTTAGGTACTACATTTTTTACTATGGAAATATGGAAAAAATCAGGTTCCAACTATGAAAAATTAATGGAGAAAGACTATTCTACAGGAATTGATCATTCACAAGTTTTAAAGGAAAGGCATCTTATAAAGTTTCTGTAAAGAAAGTCACAGTAAAAAAAGTATATGCCAACAAAGACCATGCATTTGCGGTCCGTAAATCAACAAAAGCTTCTGCAGTTGCAGCTGTACAGGCAAAACAAGTATAGATTATCTGAATAAAATCTACACACCAAATCCATCATTTGCAACCCGAATCGATCATGCAGACCAACAGGATATCGCAGCATTTAAAAAGATGGCAGAGATCATCACAAAAGGATGCCAGACAGAGAAAGAGAAAGTGGAAGCTATCACAAGATGGGTTAAGAAGAATATTAAGTACGATACAACTGTTAGTTCGTACTCTACTGAAGTTTTCCAAAGCAGAAAAGGAGACTGTCAGGGAATGTCCATGCTGATCGCAGATTTCTGCCGTTCGTTGGGAATGCCAGCGGCATATGCTTCTGGATGGAAGGCAGATCTTACAATGTGGACCATTGATGATCTGTATCATTCTTATGACCGCCACAAGTTTGCTGGGCATGGATGGGATATGATCTATTTTGATGGAAAATGGCATATGTATGATGTTTTATTTGATAACTATGATGTAACAGATTCAAATACTATGGCAGAAAAAGGTTATTACTTTGCATTTATTGAAGGTATGCCGATTGCTGGAGATGGTTTAGACCCAGCGTTAGCAGGAATGGATGTCGGAGGTATGCTTGTTACACCATGTTATTATCAAGGAAATTTTGTAACACTGGTTTATGGACGCCTGAGTGACAGAGAATATCAATATGAGGTTGATCAGGATGGAGATATTTGTAAAGCAGCACAGATGGGTGGAACAATCCAGCATCAACACTTAGAAATGGAAGATCAATTTTTCCCAACAATGACGAGTAATGTGGTTTATTTCCCATACAGTGATGAAATATCCAGCAATGGTGGTTTATATGATGATGGAAGACGGGACCCAGACGCCGGATACCTTTATACGAATGGATGGCTATTCGGAGAATATCTGGCAGATGTAGATGGTGTATTGTGCAATATGGATCTGAAGACGATCGGTGATAAAATTTATTACTTTGAGCAGAATGGAGATGCGCAGATCTTAAATATGAATACAGACGACTACTATATGTATAAAGGACAGCTTTACATAAAAACAGGTGCATCCGGAAGTATTATTCCGACATTGGTTGAAAAATATTTAAATAATTCAAACTATGTAATTTCAACTTGGATCATAGAAGCCTCTGATTCGAAAGGAAATGAGGTTAATGGAAGTAATCTGATTAAAATCAACAGCAAAGATTGCACAATAAAAACCTTAAATTCTGGATGGGTATGGTATAGGATTAGGGTTCGCAGAGTAGATGACGATGAAAATACATATTTGATGGACAAAGATGTTCAGTTAAATATCACAGATCAGGGAAAACCAACCTATAGTTTTGAAGATACACCACCTTCTTCCGATGAAAAACCAACACCAGATGACAATTTTGGAAATAAATCAGATAATGATAAAAATGATTCATCAGATAATAAAAACAATAATTCATTAGATACAAATTCAGATCAGACACCTAAGGTAAATCCAAGCGTACAGAAAGTGGTTCTTACACAGACTTCTTATATTTACGATGGAAAAGTAAAGAATCCTGCAGTGAAAATATTTGATTCCAATGGAAAGCAGTTATCTTTCAAAGATTACACAATAAGCAAGGCATCTGGTCGCAAGAATGTTGGAAAATACAAATACACGATAACCTTTAAAAATGGATACACAGGGAAAGAGACATTATATTTCACGATCAATCCAAAACCAACAAAATTGACATCTTTGAAAAAAGGATCAAAGAAGATGAAACTCAAATGGAAGAAGGTATCCAGTCAGGCTTCAGGATATCAGATTCGTTATAGCACAAAATCTTCTATGTCTGGAGCTAAAACAGTAACAGTAAAGAAATATAAGACGAGTTCTAAAACGATATCACGTCTTAAGAAAAAGAAGAAATACTATGTTCAGATACGCACTTATAAAACAGTAGGAAAAGAAAAATATTATTCCGATTGGAGTGCGAGAAAATCCATAGTAACAAAATAAAGATACATAGAAAGAATCCCACATAGTCGATGATCACAACTATGTGGGATTTTTCGTGCATATTATGATATGAAATTCTCTATAGAATAATTGATAGCAGGATAGCCAAAACAAAAAAGTCCAAGAAAACATCCAGCAACAATTCTTTATTCTGCCACCACGGCAATTTGATCTCTTCATCATCAGAAGATTCACCATCATCATAAAGTAGCGCATTGATCAAAGCTTCTGCCTTTGCCTTCTGTTCTTCCCTCACATAAATATCGGTTCCATAAACAGAATATCCCATCACGACACTCATATATTCTCCCGTTCCAGGTTGCTTTGACATACTTTCGATACCATGCTCTTTTAGATGATCATGGATCATCTCAGCCTGAATCTGGTCAGCAGCATTAAATACTTTTGTGATCTTACCCTCCATAATTGTTACCTCCTTATTGTGAATGAGATTTAGTAACATTTTTATATTACTATTTTAACATGTATGGTAATGGAAAGAAAGATTTTTGACGATACTTTAAACAATCCTATGGAGGTATTTTGCAACGAAAAATAAAATCGTTGCAAAACGATTGCAACGAAAGTATAGTAAAAAAGAAAGGAGTAGAATTAGATGAGAAAATACAATCGATTAGTTTTAGAAGGTATGAATCAGTCATTTGAAGAAATTCCATCATTAGAGCAAAAATTATCATTTCATACTTTAGAAAAGGAATTGATCTATGCGATGCATATAGAAACTGTGAATCAAGATATTTTAAAAACATTAGAATTATATTCAGACAAGAATGGATATAACAATGCAGGAGCATTATTAGCAGATAAAAATAAGTTTCCAGGAATTGATTGTGTTCGATTTGGAAAGAGTATTGATGAGATCATGGATCGTGAAATATATGAAAATATGTCTATTTTGAAAACAATTTTCTAAAACCATAGATTTATATCAAAAATATTATCAATATGAAAAAATAGAAGGAACGAAACGAGAAGTAATGGATAAGATTCCAGAAAAAGCTTTTCGTGAAGCAATAGCCAATGCATTAGTACATCGGGCATGGGATGTAAATGCATCAATTAAAGTGAGCATGTATGAAGATCGAATTGAAATCGCATCACCTGGTGGATTGCCATCAGGGATGAGTGAACAGGAATATTTAAACGGACAGATTTCGATTTTGAGAAATCCAATCATAGGGAATGTGTTTTTCCGACTAAAATATATCGAAAAATTTGGAACAGGAATTTTAAGGATTAATTATGCTTATGAAGAATCAATCAAAAAACCTATCTATAAAATATTTGAAAATTCAATTATGATAACACTTCCAGTAATTGAAACAAGAGGAAAATTAACAAGATCAGAACAACAGATCATAAAATTAATTGAAGAAAATGGAGAAATGAGCAGAAAAGAAATCGAAGAAGAAATTGGTCTTGGAAAAGCAACTACTATAAGGATGATAAATGATCTTGTACGAAGAGAAATCATTCAGAAAAAGGGTGCTGGAAGAGCAGTGAGATATATCATGAATTAATTATAAAGAAGAGAAGAAAAGTTATATGAAGATTCAACACGAACTCATCATGCCAAACAAAGATCTTCCATTAAGATGTTTATTTTTGAAGGCAAAGATGGTAATTATATCAGAGAAAAACATTTGGCACAGATCCATTGAGATTTTGCAGTTTTTCAAGGAACTTTAGAATTTTATTTAAATGATCGGCAGTATTTATTAGAGTGTGGAGATTTTATCATTGTCAATTCGAATGAGGTTCATTCAATCCATGCTCCGAAACCGAATATGACAGTTGTATTACAGATGTCGTTAGATATGTTTGAGAAGTATTACACAGGAAATCAATTCATTTGTTTTGTACACGAACCACAGGCACAGGATGAGCAACTAATGGAGATAATCTGTGAGATGTATATGGAATATGCAGACAAGAAATGTGGATATGATCTAAAAATACAAAGTTTGTTTTATGACATGTTATATTTGATGGTAACAAGATATCGAAAGATTAATGTACATCCAGATATTTTGCAGCAGCATAAGCAACTGATAAAATTATCAGCGATCACAGATTATATGAAAGAACATTACAAAGAGGAACTATCCCTTGCAAAATTAGCACAAATCTTTGGATATTCTATATCCTATTTATCCAGAATGTTTCAAAAATATGCAGGGATCAATTACAAAGATTACTTGCAGACAATTCGTACAGAATATGGATGCAGACAATTAATTGAGACAGATCTTACAATCGGAGAGATTTCGATGGAAAATGGATTTCCGAATAATAAGGCATTTTCCAAGGCATTTATAAAAATACGGAATCACGCCAGCAGAATTTCGAAAAAGACAAAAAAGTGCCATAAACGAGATAAGTAAATAGCCGAAGAAAACAATAGAATATTGTTATAATACTCCTTATAAGTGATAAACGAAAAAGACAAAAAACATTCAGTATCATGATAATAAGGAGATTTTTTAAAAGGTTATCCTGTAGATAAGATTTTAAAAGAAATTCAAATACCTGGAGCATTCTGTGGATTAGTCGGAGAAAATATCACATTAAAATAATCAAAAAAGGAAAGGATGGAGAATCAAATGAGTAATATGCCAAAAGTAAAGATCGGAATCGTAGCAGTCAGCAGAGATTGTTTCCCAGAAAGTTTATCGGTGAATCGTAGAAAAGCAGTCGTAGAAGCATATACAAAGAAATATGGAGATGCAGATATTTATGAATGTCCAGTCTGTATCGTTGAAAGTGAGATCCAGATGGTTGAGGCACTTGAGGATATCAAAAAGGCAGGATGTAATACATTAGCAGTTTATCTTGGAAACTTTGGACCAGAGATTGCAGAAACATTACTTGCAAAACATTTTGAAGGACCAAAAATGTTCTTTGCAGCAGCAGAGGAAAGCGGAGATAATCTGTTAGATGGACGTGGAGATGCATATTGTGGTATGCTGAATGCAAGTTATAATCTGAAATTAAGAGGTGTGAAAGCTTATATTCCAGAATACCCAGTGGGGAATGCTGAAGAATGTGCAGAGATGTTACATGAATTTGTACCAATCGCAAGAGCTGTTGTTGGATTAAGCAGCTTAAAGATCATCAGTTTCGGGCCTCGTCCACTAAACTTCTTAGCATGTAATGCTCCAATCCAGCAGTTATACAATTTAGGAGTCGAGATTGAAGAAAACTCTGAATTAGATTTATTTGAAGCATTTAATGCACACGAAGGTGACGAAAGAATTCCAGAAATCGTCAAAGAAATGGAAGCAGAACTTGGAACAGGAAATAAGAAACCTGAGATCCTTTCTAAACTTGCGCAGTATGAACTGACATTAAAAGATTGGGTAAGAGACCACAAAGGTTACAGAGAATATGTAGCGATCGCTGGAAAATGCTGGCCTGCATTCCAGACTCAGTTTGGTTTGTCCCTTGCTATGTTAACAGCCGTTTAACAGCACAGGGAATTCCAGTATCCTGTGAAGTGGACATTTACGGAGCATTAAGTGAATTTATCGGTACAGTTGTCAGTGAGGATACAGTGACATTACTTGATATCAACAACACAGTTCCTCATGACCTTTATGAAGAAGATATCAAAGAATCTTATGATTATACACAGAAAGATACCTTCATGGGATTCCACTGTGGAAACACAGCAGCAGAGAAATTATCTTTCTGCGAAATGAAATACCAGAAGATCATGGCAAGAACTCTTCCAATCGAGGTAACACAGGGAACACTGGAGGGAGATATCAAACCAGGAGATATCACATTTTTCCGCCTTCAGAGCACGGCAGACGGTAAATTACGCGCATACATCGCACAGGGAGAAGTTCTTCCAGTCGCAACGAGATCCTTCGGAGCCATCGGTATTTTCGCAATTCCAGAGATGGGAAGATTTTACCGCCATGTCCTGATCGAGAAGAATTTCCCACATCATGGAGCTGTAGCATTTGGTAATTTCGGAAAAACATTATATGAAGTATTTAAATATGTTGGAGTTCCAGTAGAAGAGATTGGATACAATCAGCCAGCTGGAGTCAGATATCCAACAGAAAATCCTTGGGGATAAGATCGGAGGTTTGTATGTTATACATTGGTGTAGACCTTGGAACATCCGCAGTGAAATTACTGTTAATGGATGAAAAAGGTGGAATCAAAAAAATCGTTTCCAAAGAATATGAGCTGCATTTTCCGCATCCAGGATGGTCTGAGCAGAAACCAGAAGACTGGTACAGTCAGTCTATGGAAGGAATCAAAGAATTGATCAGTGAATGCGACAAGTCACAGGTTGCCGGGATCAGCTTCGGAGGGCAGATGCATGGACTTGTCGTTTTAGATGAAGATGATGATGTGATTCGCCCTGCAATCCTATGGAATGATGGACGTACACAGAAAGAAACAGATTATTTAAATAACGAGATTGGAAAAGATAAATTATCTGAGTACACAGCTAATATCGCTTTCGCAGGATTTACGGCACCCAAAATCCTGTGGATGCGTGAAAATGAACCAGACAATTTCAACAAGATCAAAAAGATCATGCTGCCAAAAGATTATCTGGCATATAAATTATCTGGAACATTTTGTACGGACTATTCCGATGCATCTGGAATGTTATTATTAGATGTAAAGAATAAATGCTGGTCAAAACAGATGATGGAAATCTGTGGAGTGAGTGAAGAACAGCTTCCGAAACTGTTTGAAAGTTATGAAGTTGTCGGAACATTAAAAGAAGATATTGCAGAAGAACTTGGTTTATCCAAAGAAGTCAAGATCATCGCGGGAGCTGGAGACAATGCGGCAGCAGCGGTAGGAACTGGAACTGTTGGAGATGGAATGTGTAACATTTCCCTTGGAACATCTGGAACGATCTTCATTTCCAGTAAGACATTTGGTGTAGATTCCAACAATGCCTTACATTCTTTTTGACCACGCAGATGGATACTATCACCTCATGGGATGCATGTTAAGTGCAGCATCCTGCAATAAATGGTGGATGG
>ENA-OQET01000464-OQET01000464.1-human-gut-metagenome-genome-assembly--contig:-NODE-464-length-21359-cov-4.109976_pt1 | contig 21359 bp, 19 predicted proteins | sample MGYA00242800_ERZ504645 | MGnify/ENA primary metagenome ERZ504645 (study PRJEB26092, sample SAMD00036308) | human gut metagenome | host: Homo sapiens | study: EMG produced TPA metagenomics assembly of... | reverse complement strand
TGCAGTCGGACATTGAAAAAATCAAGATGACGCTGGAAGAAGTGGACCGGAGCGCCTTTGAGCGCGCTGCGGATACGATTCTTTCTGCGCGGACAATTTACATTGTCGGCATTCGGAGCTGCGCGCCGCTTGCGAGCTTTCTGGCGTTCTATTTCCATATGATTTTCCCGGATGTGCGCCAGGTACAGACAAACAGTTCCAGCGAGATTTTCGAGCAGATGATCCGCATCACGGAGGATGATGTGGTGATCGGCATCAGCTTCCCGCGGTATTCGATGCGTACGATGAAGGCACTGGAATTTGCAAACAGCCGCAAAGCGAAGGTGATTACGATCACAGACAGTGTGCATTCACCGATGAATGTTTATGCAGCCTGTACGCTGATTGCCAAGAGCGATATGGCATCGATCGTTGATTCTCTGGTGGCCCCTTTGAGTGTAATCAATGCGCTTGTCGTGGCGCTCTGCATGAAACGCCAGGCGGATGTGAAAAAGACACTTGAGAGCATGGAAAAACTGTGGGATGAGTACCAGGTTTACAGCAACGATGAAATCAACGGGCTGGACGATGCACGTCCCATGGGCGGAAAAAAGGCAGCTCTGCCGGTAAAGGAGAAAGCATGAGAAAAGCAGCAGTAATCGGCGGAGGCGCCGCCGGAATGATGACCGCCGTGCTTGCCGCCGGCGAAAAGACAGAGATTCATCTCTATGAAAAAAATGAAAAGCTGGGAAAGAAGCTGTTTATCACAGGAAAGGGCCGCTGCAATGTGACAAACGACTGCCCGACAGAAGAGTTCTTCACGAATGTGGTGACAAACCCGAAATTTCTGTACAGCTCCGCCTACAGCTTTGACAGCGCCCAGGTGCAGGAGTTTTTCGAAGCGGCAGGTGTCCGCTTAAAAGTGGAGCGCGGAAACCGTGTCTTCCCGGAGTCAGATCACTCCTCGGATATTATCCGCGCGCTTGAGACGGAACTGAAACGGAAAAATGTGCAGGTGCATAAGAATACAAAAGTAAAAGAGCTTCTTTTCGAAGGAGACCGCGTGAAAGGAATCCGCCTGGAAAACGGGAAAGAGCTTTTTTACAATGATGTCGTTGTCGCAACCGGCGGTATGTCGTACCAGACGACGGGGTCGGATGGAGACGGCTACCGTTTCGCAGAAGAGGCAGGACTTGCCGTCACTCCGCTCCGCCCGGCGCTGGTGCCGCTGGAAACAGAGGAAGCGTACATCCGTGAGCTGCAGGGACTCTCCCTGAAAAATGTGACGATGACGATTAAAAACGGCAAAAAGACGCTGTTCGATGGATTCGGCGAGATGCTGTTTACACATTTCGGAATTTCCGGCCCGCTGGGGCTTTCTGCGAGCTCTTACATCGGAAAAGCACTGGAACAGCAGCCGCTGAAAGGATATCTGAACCTGAAGCCGGCACTCACGGAAGAACAGCTGGATGCGCGGATCCTGCGTGAATTTGAGGAAAACCGGAACAAACAGTTCCGCAACGTGATCAACAGTCTGTTCCCGGCGAAACTGCTTCCGGTGATGCTCTCTCTTGGCGGGATCGACCCGTATAAACAGGTCAATGCCGTATCGAAAGCGGAGCGTCAGCACTTTGAAGAGCTGATCACGCATTTCCCGTTTACAGTAACCGGAACACGGGGTTTCCGTGAAGCAATTATCACACAGGGTGGTGTTTCCGTGAAAGAGATCCGTCCGGGCACGATGGAGGCAAAGAAAAAAGAAGGTCTGTACTTCGTAGGAGAAGTGCTCGATCTCGATGCACTGACCGGCGGCTTCAATCTGCAGATTGCCTGGGCAAGTGCCCACGCTGCAGCCGAAGAGATCCGGGCAAAGGAAGAACAGGAATAAAATATGGATCACAGATTTTAGAATTTTCAGGAGGAAGAGAGAAGATGAGATTTAATCTTGCAATTGACGGACCGGCAGGCGCTGGCAAAAGTACAATCGCAAAACGTGTGGCAAAGGAGCTTTCGTTTGTCTACGTTGATACAGGAGCAATGTACCGTGCCATGGGCATCTATTTTTCAGATCTTGGCATTGCACCGGAAGAGCAGGAAAAAATTGAGGCAGCCTGCAAAGATGTGAAAATTTCCATTTCCTACGAAAACGGAGAGCAGCAGGTTTATTTAAACGGCGTCAATGTCACCGGAAGACTGCGCACCGAGGAGGCTGGAAAGATGGCATCCGCGACAAGCGCCTATCTGGAAGTACGGAAAAAACTCGTGGAGCTGCAGCAGGAGATGGCGGAGAATACGGATCTTGTGATGGACGGCCGCGATATCGGAACTGCCGTTCTGCCGAACGCACCGTTGAAAGTCTATCTGACAGCAAGTGCCCATGTCCGCGCACTGCGCCGCTGGAAAGAGCTGACCGAAAAGGGACAGACAGCCGATCTTGCGAAAATCGAGGAAGATATCAATGAGCGTGATTATCAGGACATGCACAGAGAGCATTCCCCGCTGGTACAGGCAGAAGACGCCGTACTCGTTGACAGCTCTGAAATGACGATCGATGAGGTTGTGGAAAAGATCTTAAGCCTTGCCCGCGAGCGCATGTAAACGCGGCAGAGAAAAGAGGAGAAGAAAAACAGATGGAAGTAACTGTTGCAAAAAGTGCAGGCTTCTGCTTCGGCGTCAAACGGGCGGTCGATACGGTATACCGTGAAATTGAGAGCGGTGAAAAGCCGGTCTACACCTTCGGGCCGATTATTCACAACGAGCAGGTTGTGGAGGATCTCGAAAACCGCGGCGTGCAGGTGATCCATTCGGAAGATGAACTAGAGGGGCTTTCCGGCGGAACCGTTGTGATCAGGTCGCATGGCGTGTCGCGGGATGTCTGTGAAAAGATCGAAGCGCGCGGCATGAAGATTGTAGATGCGACGTGCCCGTTTGTCAAGAAGATCCACCGGATTGTGGACGAGGAGGGCAGAAAAGGCCGCCACGTCGTCATCATCGGAAGCGCGGATCATCCGGAGGTACAGGGCATCATGGGATGGGCGAGCGGCCCGGTTACCGTGATGCATACCGCCGAAGAAGCGGAAAGTTTTGTGCCCGAAAATGGAAAACCAATATCTATTGTGGCACAGACGACATTTAATTACAACAAATTTAAAGATTTAGTTGAAATTATAATGAAAAAGAGTTATGATAGTACTGTTTTAAAGACTATCTGCAACGCTACCGAGGAAAGACAGACGGAAGCGAGAGCAATTGCCAGGAAGGTTGATGCCATGTTTGTCGTGGGAGGCAGACATAGTTCAAACACGCAAAAGCTGTATGAGATATGTAAAGAAGAATGTAAAAATACTTACTTTATAGAGACACTCGTTGATTTGGAATCTAAGCCTTTTCAATCATTTGGTCGCGTAGGTATTACAGCTGGGGCATCCACCCCGAATAAAATAATTGAGGAGGTTCAAAAAATGTCAGAAATGAGTTTTGAACAAATGCTGGATGAATCATTTAAAACAATCAGAAACGGAGAAGTCGTTGAGGGTACTGTAATCGATGTCAAAGACGATCAGATTATCCTGAATATCGGATACAAAGCCGATGGTATTCTTACCAAAAACGAATATTCCAACGATTCTTCCATCGATCTTCACACCGTTGCACAGCCAGGTGACAAAATGGAAGTCAAAGTTCTGAAAGTAAATGATGGAGAGGGACAGGTCCTTCTTACTTACAAGAGACTTGCTGCTGCAAAAAGGCAACAAGAGACTCGAGGAAGCATTCGAGAATCATGAAGTTCTGAAAGCAAAAGTAACACAGGTACTGAACGGAGGATTATCCGTAGTTGTTGAGGAGACCAGAGTATTCATTCCGGCCAGCCTTGTATCTGATGTATATGAAAAAGATCTGTCTAAATATGCAGATCAGGAAATTGAATTCGTTATTACCGAGTTCAACCCGAGAAGAAGACGCATCATCGGTGACCGCAAACAGCTCATCGTTGCTGAGAAGAAGAAACTGCAGGAAGAACTGTTCGCACGCATTGCAGTTGGCGATGTTGTAGAGGGAACTGTTAAGAATGTTACCGATTTCGGCGCATTCATCGATCTGGGCGGAGCTGACGGACTGCTTCACATCTCTGAGATGTCCTGGGGCCGCGTAGAGAACCCGAAAAAAGTATTCAAAGTTGGTGAGACTGTAAAAGTTCTGATCAAAGACATCAACGGCGACAAGATCGCTCTTTCCTTAAAATTCCCGGAAGAGAATCCGTGGCTGAACGCTGCTGACAAATACGCTGTAGGCAACGTAGTAGAAGGCTGTGTTGCCCGTATGACTGACTTTGGTGCATTCGTTGAGCTTGAGCCGGGCGTAGATGCTCTGCTTCATGTTTCCCAGATCTCCAGAGAGCACGTTGAGAAACCGTCTGATGCACTGAAAATCGGACAGGAAATCACTGCAAAAGTAGTTGATTTCAACGAGGAAGACAAAAAAATCTCTCTGAGCATGAAAGCTCTGGAAAACGAAGAGCCAGTAGAAGAGTAAGAATAATTTAACTTGCAGGTGCTGCAGTTGGATGATTAGAATGCCGTAGACAACCGGGTTTCCTGAACAGACAGGAAACCTGTTGTCTGCGGTATTTTCTTATCATCCTGTTTTTGGCACCAGAAAAGAAAAAGGGGATGAAAGTTTATGTGGGAGACGAAGATTCTGGGTGTGGATCTGTACCACGTTCTAGCATGGTTCTGGCTGTACAGCTTCTGCGGATGGATCTGGGAGAGTTCCTATGTATCGATCCGGCAGAAAAAACTGGTCAACCGCGGTTTTGTCAATGGTCCGCTGCTGACACTGTACGGCACCGGCGCTGTTATGGTATACTTGATCCTGCGCCCGTTTGAAGCGAACGTCTGGGCACTGTATTTCGGAGGTGTCATTGTAGCGACGGTTCTGGAATATGTAACCGGCGTGCTGATGGAGACCATTTTTCATGCGCACTGGTGGGACTACAGCAATCAGAAGTTTAATTTTCAGGGAAAGATCTGCCTCAGCAGTTCGATTGCCTGGGGATTCTTTACACTGGGGCTGTTCTATATTCTGCAGCCGATTGCCGTGAAAGTAGTGAATCTTGTTTCGGATACTACAGGAGAGATCATTGTTTCCGTTGTTACCGTCTGCTATCTGGTGGATTTTGGATTTTCCGCAGCCGCAGCATTCCAGCTGGGACAGAAGATGCGCAGTCTGGAGAAAACGTGGGGAGAATTTATGAAATATCTGCAGAAATCCCGCTTTAACCAGCTTGCCGAGGAGATGAATGCGAAAGTACAGCAGTATCGTGCAGAGTATTCCAGAGATAAGATGAAAGAATATCTGGCCGAGAAGCGCCAGACACTGTCTGAGGCAATGGAGCAGATGCAGAAGCTGGAGAAGGAGCGGAAAGAAGCCGAGGGAAGAAGAAATCCGCTTTTCGAGTCGAAGAACCGCCTGATGGAGTTCGGAGCAGAGCAGAAGGAACGCCTGACCGAGTTCGGAGCAGAGCAGAAAGAACGGTTTGCGGCACTTGGATTTGATGCGCGCAGCGATAAGATGCCGGATCTTAAAGAGCTGCTGGAGCGCTTTGACCAGATGACAAAACCGCAGCTTCCGACCAACTGGCTGATGCGCCTGACAACGAAACGTTATCTGCGCGCCTATCCGCATCTGCAGGGAACGCATCATGCTTCTCTGAAAAAGGAGAAAAAAAGGCAGAAGAGAAAGAAGAGAAAAAATAAAGGACTGCTTGGAAAGGACAGTCCCGGAAAAACGGCCGTGCATGCAAAAACGTGTACGGCTGTTTTATTTTCTGGTTTTGCTATCGTCTTTGAAAAAGAGCTGAAGCTCGGAACAGAGATACTCTTTCAGGAGATTTTCCTGCGAAAGAAAGGCATCGGACCACTCAAAATAGTAAGGGCGGCTTTTGAAATCCTCGCGGAAGGCCGGGGTGAAAAACTCTTTCTGCTGCGGAAGAAATGTACCGGTCCGCCGCTGATAGCAGTTGGCAGCCTTTGCTTTCTGACGGTGTTCCGGATCGACAAACGCGCCAACGCTCTTGTGAACAGCCTGATCCTCCAGCGGAAGATAATAGTAATTCTTATAGTCCGGGAAGAAATATTTCAGCTCCGCCGTATGCGTCTGCAGGGAGAGAGAAACCCGTGAACCAAAGGCTGTAAGAGAACCATCCGCGCAGACACGGGAGAGGAAAACCGGAAACTTCCCGCTCGGGCTGCAGTGAAACTTCCAGTGTCTGTCCGGTAAAACGACACGACTGGACAGAAAAATCGCCGTGAAACAGGGCAGGAAGCGCGAGCAGTTCCAGAACAGAACCCATGCCGAGGACATCCTCATAATTGTGAAGGAAAAGCAGTTCCAGTTTCTTTTCATCCAGTGTCTGAAGATAGTCGTGGTAAACAGAAATCAACTGTTTTCCGTTAAGTTGATCCTTCCGTGGGAATGAGAGATACTGTTCCACATTTTTCTGTTTCATTGAAGAAAGTCCCAGGATTGACTGAAACGGGCGGAGTGCCTGATAAAGATCCAGGGATGCGATTGACGAAAGCGGATCTTCCATCTGATAAAACAGTGCTTTGTGTGTGAGGTAAGGAAGATCAAATGTCGTTCCATTAAAATGCACCAGCTGCTTCACGTCGGAAAGAAACGTGAAAAAAGAGACAAGCATCTCTTTTTCTTCGGTCGGTCGATCAAGAAACCACTGGCGCAGTGTGAAAGCATCCGCGGCCGGGTCAAAGAACAGCGCACCAATCAGATAGAGATGCGAGGTACGCCAGGAAAGGCCGGTCGTCTCAATATCGAAAAAGACATCGCCGTTTCTCAGATACATCTGAAGATTGGCAGAGAGAGCAGCGGGGGTAGAATCTATGATCTGCATAAGGTTTTTTGTCTCCTTTGAAAAACTTTTTTGAATCTAAAGATATTATAAGACGAAAAAACTCTGACATGCAAGAAAGACAGCGACTAATCGTTGCGTGATGAGAAAAGTTCTGCTATAATAGAATGTGCGTTCGCTTTCGAAAAAAAGAAAACGGCGCTTTGGAGGAAAAACATGATTGCATTTATCAAAGGAACTGTAGATTCTCTTTCGGAAGGAAAAATGATTCTCGAAAGCCATGGAATCGGCTATGAGCTGAATATTCCAGCGAGTATGTTCGACGCAGGCATCCGGGAGGGAGAAGAGTTAAAGATATATACCCATATGAGTGTGCGGGAAGACGGAATTTCCCTATTCGGCTTTCTGTCCCGTGAAGATCTTGAAATATACCGTATGCTGATCGGCGTAAGCGGCATCGGACCAAAAGCGGCGCTTGCGGTGCTGTCCACGCTTACTGCAGACAATCTGCGCTTTGCCGTCCTCTCGGAAGATGTCCAGGCGATTGCCAAAACACCGGGCATCGGAAAGAAGACCGCGCAGAAGCTGATTCTGGAATTAAAAGACAAATTCGACCTGCAGGAAGCGTTCGAGCAGAAGCTGGCAGGAAATCAGGCGGCTGCGGCGGTACGGCAGGCAGGCGAACCGGATGCCTTCCAGGATGCGGTACAGGCGCTGACTGCGCTTGGCTACTCCGGAACGGAAGCACTGCAGGCAGTAAAGAAAGTCGAAATCACCGAAGGCATGGACAGCGAGGCTGTGCTGAAAGCGGCATTGAAGCATATGTTTTAGCAGATGGTCCTAAATTGTGGAAGAAGGAAACCTTATAACGATGGAAAGAAGAATTATCACAACTGACGTTCTCGAGGAGGACGTGAAAATCGAAGGTTCGCTCCGTCCCCAGCACCTGGACGACTACATCGGACAGGAAAAGACGAAAAAGAACCTGAAAGTATATATTGAAGCAGCAAAACAGCGAAGTGATGTTCTCGATCATGTGCTGTTTTACGGCCCTCCGGGACTTGGAAAAACAACGCTGGCGGGCATCATTGCAAATGAGATGGGAACCCATATGAAGGTAACGAGCGGCCCGGCGATCGAAAAACCGGGTGAGATGGCAGCGATCCTCAACAATCTGCAGGAGGGCGACGTCCTGTTTGTTGATGAGATCCACCGCCTGAACCGCCAGGTCGAGGAGGTTCTTTACCCAGCGATGGAGGATTTTGCGATTGATATCATGATCGGAAAAGGCTCTTCGGCGCGCTCGATCCGCCTGGATCTGCCGAAGTTTACGCTGGTCGGCGCAACAACGCGTGCAGGTCTTTTGACTGCTCCGCTCCGCGATCGGTTCGGTGTCATCCACCATCTGGAATTTTACACGGAGGAAGAATTGGCCAACATTATCCTGCACTCCTCAAAAGTACTGAATGTGGAGGTGGATCCACAGGGAGCGCTTGAGATGGCGCGCCGTTCCAGGGGAACACCGCGCCTGGCAAACCGGATTTTAAAGCGTGTCCGCGACTTTGCCCAGGTGAAATACGATGGAAGAATCACAAAAGAGGTCGCATCGTTTGCTCTCGATCTGCTGGAAGTAGACCGTTACGGACTGGATCAGACTGACCGGCTGCTTCTTACCACCATTATGGAAAAGTTCCAGGGCGGTCCGGTGGGACTCGATACCCTGGCAGCATCGATTGGAGAAGATGCCGGCACCATCGAAGATGTCTACGAGCCGTTCCTGATCAAATCCGGATTTATCAACCGCACTCCGCGCGGAAGAGTGGCAACGGAATTTGCCTGGCACCACCTGGGGCTGGAGGCACCGCGTAAGATCGAAGAGTAAAAGCCCTGAATCTTTCATTTTCTGTCGCTTTTTGCAGAAAAAGGTTGTTTTTCTTCCATTTTCGGTATATGATAGGTTATATTAGCCGGAAGTTTGGTCCGGTTAAATTCAGTGGAGGAAAAGCAAAAGAATGGCTGTAAAAAATACAACACAGGTTTTAATAGATGGAAAAATTATCACACTGGGAGGCTATGAGAGCCCGGAATATCTGCAGAAAGTAGCTGCTTATCTGAATCAGAAGATCAGCGAACTTTCCCAGTCAGCCGGATACAACCGCCTGTCGGTGGATACGAAGCACACACTGCTTGCACTGAACATTGCAGACGACTATTTCAAAGCAAAAAGCCAGGTAGATACCCTCGAAGAGGATATGGAAGCCAAAGACCGGGAAACCTACGATATGAAGCACGATCTGATTGCGGCGGAAATCCAGGCCGGCGATCTGAAAAAAGAGCTGGAAGAGAAACGAATCGAGCTGGAACATGTGCGCGGCGAGATGGAAGAGCTGCAGCGGCAGCTTGATAAGGCAAATAAGGATCTGGAAGATTTATTAAAAGCGTAAAAGAAGGAAAAACGGGGGATTGCGGAACAGGTAATCGCCCGTTTTTAGGAGATAAAGATGAAGACAGAATTATTAGCACCAGCCGGTTCGATGGAAGCGTTAAAAGCAGCGGTTTCCGCCGGTGCGGATGCCGTCTATCTCGGCGGAGCCGCATTCGGCGCAAGAGCGTATGCAAAAAATCTGGATGAGCAGGAGATTCTCTCAGCCATCGATTACGTCCATCTGCGGAACCGGAAACTGTATCTGACGGTCAACACCCTCTTAAAAGAGGAGGAACTGGAAGAGAAACTGTATCCGTATCTGCGTCCGTACTATGAGCAGGGACTGGATGCCGTGATTGTCCAGGATATGGGCGTTTTAAAGGCGGTCCGCTCCTGGTTCCCGGATCTCGACATTCATGCGAGCACACAGATGACAGTGACAGGATCTGCGGGAGCGCGTTTCCTGGAAAGCCTTGGCGCAACGCGTGTGGTACCGGCCCGTGAGCTTTCGTTTGCGGAGATCCAGAAAATCCACCGGACGACCAACCTTGAAATTGAATGCTTCGTCCACGGGGCGCTCTGCTACTGCTATTCGGGACAGTGCCTTTTTTCCAGCCTGATCGGCGGAAGAAGCGGAAACCGCGGAAGATGCGCGCAGCCGTGCCGTCTGCCGTACGAAGCGTACGATAAAGACAACCACCGCATGGGGGAGCCGGGCGACCGCTATCCGTTAAGCCCGAAGGATATGTGTACGGTAGAACTGCTGCCGGAGATTGTAAAATCCGGGATTATGTCCCTCAAAATCGAAGGCAGAATGAAAAAGCCGGAGTATACAGCGGGCGTTGTCAGCATTTACCGCAAATACCTCGATCTGTACGAGAAAAAGCCGTCCCGTTTCCACGTTCTGCCGGAGGACATGAAAAAGCTGTATGAGCTGTATAACCGTGACGGTTTCAACAAAAGCTATTATACCGTAAGAAACGGACGCGATATGATGGCGCTGAAGAACGAAAAAGAGCAGGAAAATAAAAAGAAACAGCGCAGAAATGAGCAGCTCTTTTATGAGATCCAGAGAGATTATATCGAGACTGAGGCAAAAGAGCCGATTTCCGGCTTTCTGACCCTGTATCCGGGCCAGCCGGCGTTCTTAAGTGCAGAAAGCGGAAAATACAGCGTAACAGCAGAGGCGGGCATGGTAGAACCGGCAAAGAAGCAGCCGCTGACCGAGGAACGTGTAAAAACACAGCTGGAAAAGACAGGCGAGACACCATTCTATTTCAAAGAACTCGATGTCTGTATGGATGACAACTGTTTCGTGCCGATGCAGACGTTAAACGAACTGCGGAGAGGCGTTTCGGACCAGCTGGTGAAAGAGATGACAGAGCCATACCGCAGAAAAGCAGCGGAAAAGCCGGAACAGGAAGCAAAAGCATCTGGAAAACCGGATCAGGAGAGCAGGGCAGAAAAGAAAATGGAGCTGACCGCATCTGCCGAGACGAGAGCCCAGTGGAATGCACTGCTCGAGATTCCGGAGATCACGACGATCTACGCCGGCATGGGATGCTTCAAACGGGAAATCTTCGAAGAGCAGGCGGAAAAAGGCATCCTGCAGGCGAAAGAACTGGGAAAACAGGTTTATCTGATGCTGCCGCACGTTGTGCGTGAAGGCGATCTGAAGGAATACCGCGACACGTTCCGCTGTCTGAAGGAGATCGGTCTTGGCGGTTTCCTGATCCGCAATCTCGAAAGCTTTTCGTTTTTGAAAGAGATGGGAATGGAAAAGGATATCCGGCTCGATTACAGCGTTTACACGTACAACAGCCGTGCGCAGGCATTCTGGCAGGAGCAGGGCGTGCAGCGTGATACCGTTCCGTATGAGCTGAACGAGCGGGAAATCGGAAAACGTGACAATACGAACAGCGAAATGGTGGTCTACGGCTACCTTCCGATGATGGTTTCCGCCCAGTGTGTCCAGAAGAACCTGAACGGCTGCAATCACAGTTATTCTCTGGTACGCTTAAAAGACCGGATGGGAAAATACTTCCCGGTGAAGAGTTACTGCACCTCGTGCTACAGTGTGATCTACAACAGCCTTCCGCTCGGCCTGGTAAAAGAAGCCGATGAGATCCGGTCCATGCATCCGGCTGCGGTGCGGCTGAATTTTACCATCGAGACACTGGAGGAGACAAAAGAAATCGCCGCTGCGTTTGCTGGAACGTACTGTAAAGGAATCGCAGTTCCGGCCGAACAGGAATATACCAAAGGCCATTTCCGCCGGAAAGTAGAGTAAACGGTGAGAAAAAATAAGGGGAATTTATGGAAAATACCATTGTTCAGTTATCAAAATATGTGATTACCTTCCTCATGATCTGTTTTACCGTGCAGTCGTTTGCTGCACTCAAAGAGCGGGATGAGGATGAGCGCCATTACATTCTGATGCGGCAGATCATCATGATCATTCTGATGAATTTCATCTGTTTCTTCGTGATGTTCCTCCAGGAAGGCGAAGTATCAACGATTCAGATGTTTCTGCTCACGATGGCGTATATCCTGGGCGTACAGATCCTGTACCGCCTGATTTACCGGAAGGCATCGATGATCCTGGTAAACAACATGTGTATGCTGCTCTCGATCAGCATGATTATTCTGACGAGACTGAGCGTGTCAAAGGCGATGTCCCAGTACAAAATTCTGGCGGCATCCACACTGCTCTGCTTCATCATTCCGGTCATTGTCCGAAAGGGCAAGTTTCTGAAAATCTGACCTGGATTTACGCTGTGCTCGGAATTGCCATGCTTTCCGTCGTTATGGTGCTTGGCTTTACTTCCGGCGGTGCGAAGCTGTCGATCGAAATCCACGGCATTACGTTCCAGCTCTCCGAGATTGCCAAGATCACACTCGTGTTCTTTATGGCAGGCATGCTGCGCGAGGATAATTCCTTTGGAAACGTTGTGAAAGCAACGGTCGTTGCGGCAGTTCATGTGCTGATCCTTGTTGCATCCACCGACCTTGGAACTGCGTTCGTCTTCTTTATGGCGTACGTGGTTGTAATCTATGTGGCAACGAGAAAAGCCAGATATCCGCTTTTGGGACTTGCGGGAATGAGTGCCGCCTGCGTTGTGGCGTATTTCCTGTTTTCCCATGTACGGAACCGTGTGGCACTCTGGCAGGATCCGATCGGAAACTGGGATATCAGCAGCCAGTTAGCACAGGGACTCTTCGGCATGTGCTCCGGCGGATGGTTCGGAACCGGCCTTTTCGAGGGACGGCCTGACATTATCCCGGTTGCAACGAAAGACTTTATTTTCTGTGCGATCTGTGAGGAGATGGGCATTATCTTCGGAATCTGCCTGATTCTGCTGTGCATGTCCACATTCCTTCTGATTATCAATATTTCCATGAAGATGAGCAAACGGTTCTACAAACTGATTGCCATGGGTCTTGGAACGGAATATGCGACACAGGTGTTCCTCACCATCGGAGGAACCATTAAATTTATTCCTATGACAGGTATCACGCTGCCGCTGGTCAGCTATGGAGGAAGCTCTATGTTCTCCACGGTGCTGATGCTGTCGATCATTCAGGGATTGTACATCTTAAGGGAAGACGAAGGTGAGGAGCTTGAGAAAAGACAAAACAAGAAGAAACGAAACCAGCAGAAAACGACCCAGGCGCCAAGAAAAAACGACGCCCGGACGAAGAGACCGAAAGACGAAAGAAGAGCGGCAGCCGGAACGACGGACAGGGAACCCGCCAGAAGTACCGCGAGCAGCCGGATGAATTCGAACGGCGGATCGAAGAGCAGACCGAGAACAGCCTTCACTGGTAAGGCGGCAAACAACGGCGCAGGGCCGTATCTGATCGTTTCGTTCCTGTTCGTGGCCATGTTTCTTGGGCTGATCGCGTATCTCGTTTACTTTAATGTCGTGCGGAAAGAAGAATTTCTGAATAGTTCTTACAATACGAGACAGAATAACTATGCAGAGCGCGTGATCCGCGGAACAATCTATTCTGCGGACGGCCAGGAACTGGCAAAGACGACGACAGATGAAAACGGGGATGAGGTAAGAACGTATCCGTTCGGCAGCCTGTTTGCGCAGGTGGTTGGCTACACGGGAAAAGGAAACAGCGGCCTCGAATCTTCCTACAACTATATGCTGATGGAGTCCCATACAAGTAAGTTAAAGCAGGTAAAGAATGAATTCAGCGATGCGAAGAACCCGGGAGACAGTCTCTATACAACGCTGAATACAACACTCCAGCAGGCCGCGGCCGATGCACTGGACGGATACCGCGGTGCAGTTGTCGTGCTGGAGGCAAAAACGGGCCGTGTACTTGCCAATGTGAGCAATCCGGTTTTTAATCCTAATACGATTGATGAGGACTGGGGGGCACTGAACGCAGACGATGAGAGCGGCGTGTTTCTGAACCGCGGTCTGCAGGGAAGATATCCGCCGGGATCTACGTTCAAGATTGTTACTTCGCTTGCGTATCTCCGTCAGAACGGCACACTGGACGGTTTTTCGTTCGACTGTGACGGTGAGCTGACAGCAGGAAACTATACGATTCACTGCTCCGGCGGTGAAGTGCATGGACCGGAAGATTTTGCAGGTGCGTTTGCACATTCGTGCAACTCTGCCTTTGCACAGATTGGCCTTGGGCTGGATAAAGATGCCTTCCGCTCGCTGGCGGATTCCCTGTATCTGAACAGCCGTCTGGATCTGGAGCTTCCGACCAGCAAAAGTTCTTTCGACCTTGATTCGACAACGGCGGATGCTCTTGTGATGCAGACCTCCATTGGCCAGGGTGATACGCTGGTAACACCGATGGAGATGGCACTGATCGCCTCCGCGGTTGCAAATGACGGAGAAATGATCAAACCGCATTATGTGGACAACATTGTGTCTGCGGACGGACAGGCAGTCAAAACCTTTTACAAAGAGTCTCTTGGCACGGTAATGTCCGAGAGCGAAGCCAATACGCTGACAGAGCTGATGAAAGGCGTTGTCCAGAGCGGAACTGCAGTTTCACTTTCGGATCTGCCGTACAAATATCGCCGGTGAAAACAGGAACCGCAGAACACGGAAGCGACGGAGAGACACCGCATTCCTGGTTTGTCGGATTCTCCAATGCGGATGATCCTGATATTGTCATTGCTGTTGTGGCAGAAAACGGCGGATATTCGAGTGAAGTCGCTGTACCGATTGCAAGACAGGTAAATTGAAGCATATTATGCACAGCAGTAAACGATGAAAAAACGCGTTCGAACCGGAAAGGATGGGTTCGGGCGCGTTTTCTGAATTTTAGAAAAATGTTAGAAAAAGGATGCGGTTTAAGGTTGCGCGGGGGCGGGAAAAGAGGTATACTTTTTAACAGAAGATCTGGCGGCAAGCGGGAAGAAAAGAGCTGTCAGAGAATGGAAAAGCCAGAAGGAGCTTAAAACGTATGATCGAAGCAGTAAGCTGCGGAGGTATCGTAATCTACCGTGGAAAAATATTGACGCTTTACAAAAGCTACCGCAACAAATATGAAGGCTGGGTTCTGCCGAAAGGAACCGTTGAGCCGGGAGAAACCCATGAACAGACCGCTGTCCGCGAGGTATATGAGGAGTCCGGCGTACACGGCACCATCATCAAGTACGTGGGAAAAAGCCAGTACAGCTTCAGCATTCCGGAGGACACCGTGGAAAAAGAGGTGCACTGGTATCTGATGGCCTCATCCGGCTACTACAGCCGTCCACAGAGAGAAGAATACTTTGTGGATTCGGGCTATTACAAGTATCACGAAGCATATCATCTGCTGAAGTTTTCCAATGAACGGCAGATTCTGGAAAAGGCCTATCAGGAGTATCTGGAACTGAAGAAAGCAAATTTATGGAAGGTTCAGCCACAGGCTCAGGGAAAATATGGTAAACTGGTATAAAAATCTGTACGTCGGGGATACTGCAAAAAAGAAACAGAAAAATGGATGCGCCGGATTGAGAACAAAAAGCAGTTCCGGGAGTCTGGCTCCTCACACTGCCTTCCAATCAGCAGAACAATCTGGATGTAATTCCGGCGGATCTGCTTTTGCAGCCGGCCGTGCGGAGAAACTGTCCGATGATTGTCGGAATTGCCGTGTCGCGCGAGGAAGCTTTTGAGCTTGTGGAGGCGATCGCATTGGAAACTTATCGGGAAACCGGAGAAGTAAAAATCCGGGAATGGCTGCTGAACCGGATTGAGGGATGTGAATGATACATATACTATTCATGATTTTGAAGGCACTGGGGATTTTACTCCTTGTTTTACTGTTTCTCGTGCTTCTTATCGTCTGCACCGTCCTGTTTCTTCCTTTTTGCTACCGGGCGCAGGTTCTGAAAGAAGAAGAGGGATTTGCCTGCGTAAAAGCGAGCGGAAGAGTATCGTGGCTTTTCGGAGCTGTCGCGCTGACGGCCTCGTATGAGGAACAGAAGCCGGAGGCGCAGATTCTGCTTTTCGGGGCATCACTGGAAACATGGAAACGGCGGCTGAAAAAGATCCGCCGGGGAGAAGCGTCCGTGCCCCGGACGGAGGAAAATGAGACAGAAAATGCGCTGGAGCAGAAAAAACAGCAGAGCAGAAAGCACCGGACCAGAAAGAAAAGCAGCAGAAGGTGACAGCACAGAAGGAGCAGCCAGAGCAAGAGCAGGAACCGGATGCGCCGAAAAAAATGGCATTCTGGAACGGTTTTTCGGAAGGATCGAATATCTTCCGGAAAAACTGCTGAATCTTGCCAGCCGTCTGCTGCAGACAGCTTTCCGGCTGTTGGAACTTCCGTTCCGTCTGCTTGAAAAACTGGAGCAGAAAATCCAGGCAGGCAGACGGTTAAAAAGAAAGTGGGAGAGTGTGAAAAAATTCTTCCGTTCGAAGATGTTCCGTGAGGCGCTGCTCCATGCAAAGAAAGAAGTGCTTTATTTCCTGAAGAAAGCAGCACCGAAAAAAGTAACCGGCACAGTCCGGTTCGGATTTAACGATCCGGCACTGACCGGAGAGACACTCGGCATTCTGGGTATGATTTATGGAAAACTGCCGAAAGACCTTTCCATCCAGCCGGATTTCGAACAGGAAATTCTCCAGGGCGATGTCCGGATGAAAGGAAGTTTTCAGGCTGTGACAGCAGCCGGCATTGCACTTCGATTATTCCGGGATCAGAATCTTCGGAAAACCATACGACATTTCAAACACAAGGAGGCCTAAAAGATGGCAGAAAAGGACAACACATTTCAGAATACCGTAGAAGCACTGTTCCGCGGAATGGACAGTTTTATCACAACAAAGACGGTCGTAGGTGAGGCGATCCACATTGAGGATACGATTCTTCTGCCGCTGGTAGACGTTTCCTTCGGCGTGGGAGCGGGTGCATTCGCAGAAAATGCAAAGAACAATGCAGGAGGCGGTATGGGCGGAAAAATTTCTCCGAGCGCCGTTCTTGTCATCAGCAAAAACGGAACGCGTCTGGTCAACATCAAAAACCAGGATGCTGTCACCAAAATCATTGACATGGCTCCGGATCTGATCAGCCGCTTTACCGGCAAAAAGGAAGAGGACGGGTATACCGCAGAGAAAGTAGAGCATATAATAAACCAAGAGGCGGATAAGGAGTAAGCTCGTTTGTGCAGAATTTTAGGTTTTCTGCTGTTTTGGATGGGGGTCGGGCTTCTCATCAGCCTGATGATCCGCAGCTCATTTCTTACGGTTCTTGCGGCCGCTCTGCTGCTGTGCGTGGGATATCATCTGTTCTGCAATACAGGGGAATAGTGAAAGATGCACAAAAAGATCGGAAATGAACTGGCTGATTTGTACAGAGAAATACTTGCAAAATGAAGAAAGCTGCGCTATAATAAGTCCATCTTAAATGAATCAGCCAACTATACTAATATCATAGATCAAGACGAGGGCGTCTTACCAGAATGAAAGTTTCGGTAGGATGCTCTTTTTCTTTTGCTAAGCATATGGATCGTTGGCAAGTTCAGCTTAAGAGACCACGCTATTTTTTTCTCCCCTTTTTAAAATATAAAAAAATTAGAGCATCAAACAGGGCATAAGCGAAAACTTATGTCCTGTTTGCTCTTCCCAGAACTTTTTTTAAAATCTTAATTCTATTTTTAAACAGCAAAAAAGCCTTCCCGGACTGGAAAGGCCTTTTAACCATTCAACTTATGCACGCTCTACTTTTCCGGATCTTAAGCAGGAAGTACATACGTACATTTTCTGCGGTACACCGTCAACTTTAACTTTGACAGATTTTACGTTAGATTTCCACATTTTATTGCTTCTTCTATGTGAATGACTTACGTTGTTTCCGAAATGAGCACCCTTCTCACAAATTGCACACTTTGCCATGATTGCACCTCCTTGACATACGTACTTGAGTCAAAACGCATTTTAGACTCACAACATAAGTCATTCTAACAGATCTATACCGGTTTTGCAAGTAAAAAATGAAAAAATTATATGAATTTTGAAGGTTTTTCATTTTAAACTTTCTTTTTTGCGGAAAAGCGGTTATAATGTATCGTAGAGTGGAGTCAGTTATTCCTGTCTCCATGTGTTTTGAATAGTATGATGGAATTGGAGGATACAAGGCATGAAAGGTCGTATGAATACAGGCTTGGGAGAAATCGTAATCAATCCGGATGTAATCGCCCTGTATGCGGGCAGCGTTGCTGTGGAGTGCTTCGGCATTGTCGGAATGGCAGCGGTAAACATGAAAGATGGACTGGTCAAACTTCTGAAAAAAAGAGAGTCTGACACACGGAATCAATGTATCGATTTCGGAAAATAAAATTTCCCTAGATTTCCACGTGATTGTTTCTTACGGAGTCAGTATTTCTGCCGTAACAGATAACCTGATCAATAATGTGAAATACAAGGTGGAAGAGTTCACCGGAATGGAAATTGAAAAAATCAACATCCTGGTTGAAGGCGTTCGCGTCATCGACTGATGGTAATAGGAGGAAATGAAGAAAGTGGCTACAAATACAATTGATGCCGGCTTACTGGCAAAAATGTTTCTGGCTGGTGCAAAAAATCTGGAAGTAAAGAAAGAGTGGATCAATGAGCTGAACGTGTTCCCGGTACCGGACGGCGACACAGGTACCAACATGACGCTGACGATCATGTCCGCAGTCAAGGAAGTAAACTCACTCACAGAAGTGAACATGTACAACCTTTCCAAGGCAATCTCTTCCGGTTCTCTGCGCGGTGCCAGAGGTAACTCTGGCGTTATTCTTTCCCAGCTCCTTCGTGGCTTTACCAAGAAGATCCGCGACTATCAAGAGCTGAATGCAGAGATTCTTGCAGAGGCAATGGAAAAAGCAGTCGAGACTGCATACAAAGCCGTTATGAAGCCAAAAGAAGGTACCATCCTGACCGTGGCAAAGGGAGCAGCAGAGAAAGCAGCAGAGCTTGCACCGGAAAGCGAAGATCTGAACGCATTCATCGAGGACGTTCTCGCGCATGCAGAGTACGTGCTCTCCCAGACACCAGAGATGCTGCCGGTATTAAAAGAGGCAGGCGTTGTGGATTCCGGCGGACAGGGTCTCTTAACCGTACTGCAGGGCGCATATGACGCGTTCCTCGGGAAAGAGATTGATCTGAATTTCGAGATGCCGGAAGCAAAGACAGAATTTGTCAGACCGTCCAAAGAGACAGAAAAAGAAATCAAATTCGGCTACTGCACCGAGTTTATCATTATGCTGGAAAACCCGCTTCCGGATGAAGAGGTTTATGCATTCAAAGATTTCCTGAACGGAATCGGAGATTCGATCGTTCTCGTTGCAGACGACGAGCTGGTTAAGGTACACGTACATACCAACGATCCTGGAAAAGCAATTTCCAAGGCGCTGACGTACGGACAGCTGACCAGAATGAAGATCGACAACATGCGTGAGGAGCATCAGGAGCGCCTGATCAAGAACGCAGAAAAGATCGCAGCACAGCAGGCAGAGGAAGATAAGAAGAGAAAAGAAGCAGCAAAACAGCCGCCGAAGGAGAACGGATTCATTGCCGTGTCCATCGGAGAGGGAATCAAAGAGATCTTCCAGGGACTCGGTGTTGATTACCTGATCGAGGGCGGTCAGACCATGAACCCGAGCACCGAGGATATGCTGACTGCAATTGAGAAGGTCAATGCAAAGAATATCTTTATTCTGCCGAACAACAAAAATATCATCCTCGCAGCAAATCAGGCAAAAGCCATGACTGAGGACAAAAAATATCATCGTTGTTCCGACCAAAACCGTTCCGCAGGGCATCACAGCCATGATCAGCTATGTGCCGGAGAAATCTGCAGAAGAGAACGAGGAGGCCATGACAGAGGGCATCCAGATGGTGAAAACCGGTCAGGTAACGTACGCGGTACGTGATACCCACATCGATGAGAAAGAGATCCATCAGGGCGACATCATGGGACTTGGCGATCACGGACTTCTCGCTGTCGGACAGGATATTCTTACCGTTGCAGAAGAAACCATCCGCGCCATGGTCGATGAGGACAGCGAGCTGATCAGCATCTATTACGGTGAAGATATGAGTGAGGAAGATGCCGAAAGCCTTGGCGAAAAAAATCGAGCAGGCATATCCGGACTGCGATGTGGAAGTAAACTATGGCGGACAGCCGATTTACTACTGTGTCGTTTCGGTTGAATAAGAGTAAGGAAAGAAAAATATGAATACGGAACCCCTGACAACACTGAAGGGGATCGGTGAAAAAACGGAGAAGCTGTTTGCAAAAGTAGGAATCTACAATTTGCAGCAGCTTCTGCATTATTATCCAAGAGATTATGACTGCTATGCAGAGCCGGTTCCCCTTCGCGAATGCAGACAAGAGGAAAAGAATGCGGTATACGGAAGAATTGTCCACAGTCCGTCGGTAAAAGGAAACCAGAGAAAGAGCGTCGTTGTCCTGGAACTCTACGAGGAGCCGGTGCGGCTGCAGCTTACCTGGTTTAATATGCCGTTTCTGCGGAGCACGCTGAAGAAAGGCAGTGTTTTTATCTTCCGCGGAAAGATACAGGAAAAATCAGGCCGTCTCGTGATGGAGCAGCCGGAAATCTTCACTCCTGCCGCATACCATGAGCTTCTGGCAAGTCTTCAGCCGGTTTATGGGCTGACAGCCGGTCTCACGAACAAGATGGTGAGCAAGGCCGTAGCACAGGTGCTGGAACGATGCGCACCTGCGCAGGACTATCTGCCGGAGAAAATCCGTGCCCGGTATGAACTCTGTGAAATCAATTATGCCCTCCATGAGGTTCATTTTCCAAAAGACCAGGAGCATCTGGCAACGGCGCGGCGCAGAATTGTGTTCGAAGAGTTTTTTCTCTTCATCCTGTCCCTGCGGCAGTTAAAAGAGCAGACGGAGGGAATTACCAATGTGTTCCCGATCCGCGCCGTCTGGAAGACGGAGGAAGTCATCGAAAATATGCCGTACCGTCTCACGAATGCACAGATGCGCGTGTGGGGCGAACTGGAGCGGGACTTAAAAGGCCATACCCGCATGGCGCGGCTGGTACAGGGAGATGTCGGAAGCGGAAAGACGATTCTGGCATTCCTTGCAATGATTATGACAGCTGAGAACGGCTACCAATCGGCGCTGATGGTTCCGACGGAGGTTCTGGCGCGGCAGCATTATGAATCGCTCTGCACTCTGTTGAAAGAAAACAATCTGACGGAATACAATCCCCGCCTTCTGACTGGATCCACGAAAGCAAAAGAACGCCGGGAAATCTATGCCAGTCTGGAAGACGGAAGCTGCAAAATGGTGATCGGCACACATGCACTGATTCAGGAAAAGGTACAGTACAAAAATCTGGCGCTTGTCATCACAGACGAACAGCACCGCTTCGGTGTCCGGCAGAGAACGGCACTTGCTGAAAAAGGGGAACCGCCGAATGTTCTCGTTATGAGTGCAACGCCGATTCCAAGAACCCTGGCTATCATTCTGTACGGAGATCTTTCGATTTCTGTGATTGATGAACTTCCGGCGAAGCGTCTGCCGATTAAAAACTGTGTGGTGGATACGTCTTACCGTCCAAAAGCTTACCGCTTTATCACGCGTCAGGTCGAACTG
>ENA-OQET01000460-OQET01000460.1-human-gut-metagenome-genome-assembly--contig:-NODE-460-length-21413-cov-2.587475_pt1 | contig 21413 bp, 24 predicted proteins | sample MGYA00242800_ERZ504645 | MGnify/ENA primary metagenome ERZ504645 (study PRJEB26092, sample SAMD00036308) | human gut metagenome | host: Homo sapiens | study: EMG produced TPA metagenomics assembly of... | reverse complement strand
CAAACTTAGCGTCAACTTCGAATATTGACTGTTGAGTGTTGCCTGCTAAAAGAGCAGATTGGCATCCGGAATTATACACGGTTGAGTCGTTGTCATAACAATGCCATTGGTCTACAGATACTCGCTGCCCCCAATTTTCTTCTCCATCTCTTAAGTCTTCATAGAAAGCTGGAGCATCTTCAAAACATACTATGCCATCATTATAATCATATTGTCTTAGGGACACTATGTTCTGCAGATTTGAGATTTGACGGGTTTGAAATGGACATCTTACCACAATCCCATATGCATATATTATATTGTCAAAAGTAAGCAATAGCACATCACCGACTCTTATTTCCTTTACTAAATTCAGCAACTGGGTGACTATGTGATTTCTTTGAATGTCGTATCGCTGTTGCATAAGCCACAGGTTGTTCCATCCAATGCATAATCCCAGTGGTTGTCGTCTGAGAGACGGGCAATCCAATATCTACGAACTTTAACAGCGGAACAAGACAGGATATCGTCTACCGTTGTATCTTTGCTTATCCAATATTTCTTTGCCCCCACAACAATACCGTATTCAGACATGGCCTTTTTGTAACAAGGCATCAAGTTTGACATCCTGTACTTTCTGATAGAAATTCTTTATCTTGTTGTCTGTCTCGGTGCCATTGCCAGGGTTGGCTTCATGCTTTTCCATCGTGTTGTCAACATATCCGACAAAACGGCTTGGAGCAAAGTATATTTGAGAATCTACAACTTCTATGACATAGTTTTTCCCTTGGGACATCCTTTGGATAGCCCAGTCTTTATGCTCGCAGTCCACCTTACCATCAAGGTAAGAATAAAGCGTTTTGATGTTTTGGACTATATCTTCGCGCGTTTCTATGAAATCGTTCCTATCCATAAGCGTTTATTGTTTTACAATTTTCACAACACTATAATTTATTGTTTTTTATAAAATAGAGATGCGTTATCTCGTTGAAAGCGGATGTATGCAGATTTATTCTTTGAATGTCCATGTTATAATGTTTCTTTGTTTTCTTTCTCCTCGCTAAATGCCTTTATCTCATCAGCAAGGACTTTTCTGTAATTTTTTCTTTCGGTACTATCAACTGATAATCCGCCACTCCAATAGGTTTTCCCAAATCTTCAAGTGCGAGTTCCACCTCTACACGGTCTTTCTCAGCACAAAGTATGATTCCTATGGAACGGTTCTCGTCTGCACCTCGTTCAAGGCGGTCAAGCAGAGACAGATAATAGTTCATCTTACCTGCATACTCAGGTTTGAAAGGACCTATCTTTAACTCAACAGCAACAAGGCAGCGCAGTCCACGATGGAAAAACAACATATCTACCTTACTTTCTTTACCATTGTATTCCAATACATGCTGGTTGCCAATGAAAGTGAAACCATTACCAAGTTCCATAAGGAAACGAGTGATAGCTTTTATAAGGCGGTCTTCAAGTTCAAGCTCCAGAATGGGACTTGTTACTCCCAAGAAACCAAGATTGTAGCTGCTGTTAAACACTTCGTTGGCATACTGTGCTTGTTCGGCAGGAAGAGTGCGGTCGAAATTGTTGTCTACTCGTGCCAATGTCTGTGTCTCATACATTTTGAGTTTGATGGCATTGAGCAACAAGTCGCGATTCCAGCCTTTGGTTACGGTTTCCTGCGCATAATATAGCGTGGCTTCATCATTCAGTCCCTTGCTCAACAACAGCATGTTATGTGACCACGGCAAAAGTGCAACGCTCCGTTGCACTTTCTCATTATGCCCTGCATAACGTTCATAGAACTTTTTCATATACCACAGATTTCGTGGTGAAACACCCATCTTTGGGATAACGTTCTTTCAGGTCTGCTGACAACCGTCTTACAACGCTGTCACCATACCCACTTTCAATCTTGCGCTCATGAAGTATTTGACCAATCTCCCAATAAGCGGTAGAGACATAGCCATTGACATGTCGGGCTATTTCTGTCCGAGCATGCTCAATTACTGCGACAGCGTGTCGCAGTATCTCGGCATAATCGCTGTTCTCTATTGAGAGCCTGTTGTCTTTATTGTCTGTTGTCATTTTATCTGTTTATAAGCCTGTTTAATATTATTTGCCATATTAAGATGCGAATAAGTGCAGCTGTTTTATACACCATTCCAAGGATTACGGCTGCAAATATACACTTTTCCTACGAAATAACCAAGATAAAACTACAATTTTCCTATGAGGGGGAACAAAAAAGCAGCAAACCGCAAAGGGCTTGCTGCTCAAGATTAGGAGTGATTCCTATTTCTTTTATGGGTTGAGTTTTCTTTATATCCTTATCTCAATGGGTTTATACTTCCTTCAATACAGTTTCCAATCTTCCGATGAAGTCATCCACATTCTCCTTGGTCAATACCAATGGAGGGAGGATACGGAGGATGTTGGTGCCGGCGCAACCGGTGAAGCAGTGCTGCTCGTGGATGAGCTTGCTGCGAACTTCCTTGTGAGGAATATCAAGTACGGCACCTACCATCAAACCACGGCCACGAACTTCTGTGATGTGGCTGTTGCGCTTCTGCAACTCCTTCAGCTGGGCAATGAGATATTCACCAACCTCATGCGCATTCTGTACCAGGTTCTCCTTCTCGAAAACATCGAGAACGGCGAGAGCTGCTGTACATGCCAGGTGGTTGCCACCGAAGGTAGTACCCAACTGACCATATACAGGAGTAAACTCAGGAGAAATCAACACGCCACCCATAGGGAAACCGTTACCGATACCCTTGGCTACGGTGATGAGGTCAGGCTTGATGCCCAACCACTGGTGAGCAAAGAACTTACCGCTTCTACCATAGCCGCACTGGATTTCATCGCAAATCAGGAAAGTGCCGTATTTCTTGCAGGCAGCCTGCAAGCCCTGAGCAAACTCAGGAGTTACCATGTTGCAACCACCTACGCCCTGAATCGCCTCAATGATACAAGCACATACATCGCCCTTGGCAAGTTCCTTCTCCCATGCCTCCAAATCGTTGATAGGAAGATAGGTTACGTGACCATTATCATTGATAGGAGCGATGATCTTAGGATTATTTGTTACCTCTACGGCAAGAGATGTTCTGCCGTGGAAAGCCTTCTCTATAGAAAGCACGCGGGTTCTTCCGTTGGTGAAGGAAGCCAGCTTCAAGGCGTTCTCGTTTGCCTCGGCACCCGAGTTGATGAGGAAGAACTGATAATCTTCATAACCGCTAGCCTTGCCCAGACGCTCAGCGAGTTTCACCTGCAACTTGTTGATGACAGAATTGGAATAGAAACCCAGGTTGTTCAACTGGTTGGTGAGCATCTCCACATAGTGAGGATGGCAATGACCGATGCTGATAACGGCATGACCGCCATAGAGGTCTAGGTATTCCTGACCCTTGTCGTCCCATACATTGCAGCCCTGTCCTTTTACAATATTAATATCGAAAAGAGGATATACGTCGTAAAGTTTCATGTTAAATCTATGTTTTAAGAAAGACAACTCATAGAGTTATCTTATTACAAACTATTTTTTATGATAGAAGAACGAATGATTTTTCATCCGTTCTTCCGTATTCTTTTATCTAAAATGCTGATGGCTTGAGCTTTAAACCTGCAGTCTGGTCGAGACCAAACATGATGTTCATGTTCTGAATAGCCTGACCTACGGCACCCTTCAAGAGATTGTCGATGCAGGAAGTGATGAGGAGCTTATCACCATACTTATCCACATGAACCAGGCACTTGTTGGTATTCACCACCTGCTTCAGGTCGATTGCCTTATCCACATAGTGGGTGAACTTGGCATCCTTGTAGAACTCCTTGTAACCTGCTACGATTTCCTCGATAGGCTTGTCGGTCTTCACTACTTCAGTAGCGAAGATACCGCGGGCGAAGTCGCCACGGTAAGGGATGAAGTCGATGGCAGCATCGAGATAACCCTGTGTCTGCTTCAGACTCTGACGAATCTCTGGCACGTGCTGATGGTTGAATGCCTTGTAGATGCTCATGTTGTTGTTGCGCCATGAGAAATGAGTAGTGGCGCCTGGCTTCTGACCAGCACCGGTGCTACCGGTAATGGCGTTAACAGATACATCGCTGTTGATGAGGCCCATCTTAGCAGCAGGCAACAAACCAAGTTGAATGCAAGTTGCAAAACAACCTGGGTTTGCCACGTGCTGAGCTACGGCTATTTTTGATTCATTTATTTCTGGAAGACCATATACAAAATCGTGAGCTGCTGGGGTTGGCTGCTGGGTAGCAACCACAGTCTTAGGGGCAAGACGGAAGTCTTGTGCCAGGTCGATAATCTTCACGTTCTCCGGAACATTGTGCTCCTTCAGGAACGCCTCGCTCTTGCCGTGACCGAAGCAGAAGAAGATGACATCCACCTGGTCGAAAGGCATCTCGGCGGTAAACTTCAAATCAGTCTCGCCATACAATCCCTCGTGAACCTCAGCCACCAGGTTGCCGGCGTTGCTCTCGCTATTGGCGAATACAATCTCTGCCTCAGGATGGTTGATAAGGAGGCGAATCAACTCACCTCCTGTATAACCAGCTGCTCCTAAAATACCTACTTTTACCATATTATCTTTCCTCGTTAGGGTGCATACCATAATAAACACGGAGTGGAGTAGAGCTTACCTTGATGAAGCCCTTCGCATCCTCGGCTGTCCAGCCATGCTGCATCTCACCATACTCACCGAGCTTAGACTTGGTCAAATCGTCTGGTGAGTCGATACCTACAGTCTGGAAACTGTATGGACGGAGCTTCAAGATGGCTGTACCGTTTACGTTGCGCTGAGAAGAAGTCAGCATTGCCTCGATATCCGGCATCACTGGCTCCAGGTACTGGCTCTCGTGGAGGAACATTCCGTACCAGTTGCCTACCTGGTCCTTCCAATACTGCTGCCACTTGCTCAATGTGCTCTTCTCCAACAGGCGGTGTGCCTCGATGATGAGCTTAGGAGCTGCAGCCTCGAAAGCTACACGACCCTTGATACCGATGATGGTATCACCCACGTTGCAGTCGCGACCGATGGCGTAAGAAGCACCAATCTCCTCAATCTTCTGGATGGCAGCAATCTTATCATCAAACTTCTCGCCGTTGACAGCCACGATTTCACCCTTCTCGAAGGTAATCTTCAGTTCAGCCTCTTCTTCCTTGGCAGTAACGTGCTTCAGATAAGCCTCCTCTGGGAGACCCTGGGTTGGGTCGAGAATTTCACCACCGCAGATACTGGTTCCCCAGATACCTACGTTATAAGAATACTTCAACTTGGTGAAGTCTGCATAGAAACCATGCTCGTTCAGATAGTCAACCTCCTCCTTACGAGAAAGTGCCTTGTCACGGGTCAAGGTGATGATCTCTACACCAGGAGCCATTACCAGGAAGGTCATGTCGAAACGAATCTGGTCGTTGCCGGCACCTGTACTTCCGTGAGCGATGGCGTCAGCACCAATCTCCTTGGCGTAACGAGCGATGGCGATAGCCTGGAAGATACGCTCAGAAGATACAGAGATAGGGTAGCAGTTGTTGCGGAGCACATTACCGAAAATCATGTATTTCAATGATTTCTCGTAATACTCGTGGGTAACGTCGAGAGTGACGTATGCCTTGGCACCCAACTTATATGCGTTCTCCTCGTTGGTCTTCAACTGCTCGGCAGAGAAACCACCTGTGTTAGCGCATGCTGCATAAACATCCCAGCCATCCTGGGTCAACTTCATTACAGTGTATGATGTATCGAGACCGCCGCTAAAAGCGACTACTACTTTCTTATTTGCCATTTTATTTTATGTTTAATATATGATGAATAATGTTTAGATGGCATTCTTGCCAATACCTTAAATTATATGTAAGGATTTAAATTTCTGCAGATGGACCGTCAATCTTGCGGATTCTCTCAATCACTTCCTGAGGAAGCTTGATAGGCAGATGCTCTTCTGGGTCGAAGAGCATGGCGGTGCAGATGCAGTATTTGCGGTTGGTACGATGGAGGACATCCACGTTGATGCAACCCTCGCAACCACGCCAGAATGACTCGTCGTCGGTCAGGTCGGCAAAAGTAACAGGAAGATACCCCAGTTGGGTGTTCATCTTCATGACAGCCGAACCGGATGTCAAAGAGAAAATCTTGGCATGAGGCCATCGCTGTCGGGCGAGTGTAAAGGTCAGGTTCTTGATGCGCTTTGCCAATCCCAATCCTCGGAAGTCTGGGTGAACGATCAAACCTGATGTGGTGACATAGTGCTTGTTGCCCCATGTTTCGATGTAGCTGAAACCTGCGAACTTCTCGCCCTGGAGAGCGATGACAGCCTTGGCTTCGCGCATCTTGGTGGCAACATAATCTGGTGAACGCTTGGCGATACCAGAACCACGCTTCTTTGCAGCTTCTGCAATTGTAGTCAGAATGGTGTCGATGTACTTGATGTGACTTTCGTCAGCCACCATTACTTTAACTTCTTCCATTTTCTCTTTATATTTTGAATGTTCTTATTTGTAATCTGTTGTTTTAATACCTGTCAACCATCAATTAATATCTATGATTGAGTTCCGGAATCACTTCCGACAAGATGTCGATGATTTCCTCTTCTGTAGTACCCTCTTCTTGACCAGGAAGATGGTGTCATCTCCTGCGATGGTTCCAAGGATTTGAGGAATATCGCTGTTGTCGATGTTGTAGGCGATACTGCTCGCATATCCCGGACGTGTCTTGATAACTACCATGTTGCCTGAGAAATTGATGGATTGAAATCCTGTACTCAGTCCCATCTTGCTGATGGACATAGGGTGAGTGACACGTTTGTAGAGTGCATCATTGGGTAAGACGTATGCGTATTTTCCCGCTGGATGAAGCAGCCTTGGCTACCTTGAGCAGCTTGAGGTCGCGGCTCAATGTGGCTTGCGTTATCTCAAATCCTTCTTTGTGCAAAGCTTGCAAGAGTTGTTCCTGCGAACTTAGCTCTTGGCTAGAGATAAGCATCTTTAATGCTTCTAATCTGTTGTTCTTTACTTTCATACGCTGTATTTTTATTCGTTTTTGGTTGCAAAATTACAATAAATATATGAAAACACCAAGAGAATATGTATAAAATTTGCATATTTACGATAAATTGTTGTAGAATGATAGGAATATGCAGGAAATATGCAGTATAAATATGCGTGTTGTGTGTCTGGGATACAGTGTCGAATAGCTTTGGCTTGTTTTCTGGTATTTCCTTTGGCATTATATATACGTTTGAAATCATTATAAAAGTGGGTTGCAGGAATAAAAGAAGTTTTTTTTGTTGATTCTTGCATCTTTTTTACTTAAAAACTTGCATTTATTGTTTTTTTGTTTATTTTTGCAGCAACTAATCTTTAAGCCAATGAATAAATTAACGCTACACTTATTGATTTTACTAACCATACCCTGTATTCTCTATGGTCGTAACTTCAATGTGATGGATTTCGGTGCTCGAGGTAACGGAATCAGTGATGACGCAATCGCCATTCAGAAAGCTGTGGATGCTTGTACGAATGCCGGAGGGGGAGATGTGGTCTTTTCCGCCAATCATACATTCCTTTCAGGACCCGTACAGTTGAAATCGAATGTGAACATCGTTCTGGAAACCAATTCCGTCTGGAAAGCCAATCCCGATGAGAGTATCTATCATCTCAGCGCCTTCGGTAAGAATGAGGGTGAGGGTATGATGTGGATATGGGCGAAGGATGTGGAGAATCTTTCGTTCTCTGGGCATGGTACGATTCATGGCAATGGTATCAAGTTTATGGGAGCTGAACTTTTTGATAGTTACGAGCTCAAACCGGTCACTACTTTCGATCCCCGTCCGCATGTGCTTACCCTGATGGGAGTCAGGAATCTCAATATCCGTGATATTACGATACGGGAAGGTGCTTACTGGACGGTGCATCTCATCGGTTGCGATGGAGCTGTGATTGACGGCATCAATCTGCTCAACAATCTCAAGATCCGTAATGGTGATGGTATTGATATCGATCATAGCAAGAATGTGCGCATTGCCAACTGTCATATCACCAGTGGCGATGATGCTATCTGCCTGAAAAACCGCCGTGAGTTTGAAGAGTATGGTTCTTGCCACGATATCGTTGTAACGAATTGTGTGATGGAGAGCCGCAGCTGTACTGTGAAGATTGGCAGCGAGAATATGGATTCCATCTATAATGTGGTTATCAACAATTGCGTGATCAAAGGCAGCAACCGTGGTCTCGGTATTCAGAACCGTGATGAGGGAACCGTGAGCAATGTGGTTTTCTCTAACATCATTCTGGATTGCCAGCTGTGGAGCGATGTATGGTGGGGCAAGGCAGAACCTATTTACGTTACTTCTTACCCTCGTGCCAATGGAAATCACAAGGATGCCAACTGGCGATTCCCTAAAGGTCAGACGGTAGGAAGATGTGGCGAGGTGAGCCATATCTACTTCAATCATATTTATGCCACTTCTGAAAACGGATGCTTTATCGGCGGAGATACTCCGGATAAGGTAAACAATATCTATCTCAACAATGTACATCTCAACTTGAAGAAACTGACAGGCTATGATGGCGGTGTGTATGACAAGCGTCCATGTCGTGGTGAGGGCTTTATATATAATAAGGTATATGGAGTCTATGTGGAGAATGCCAGGGATGTAGAGATTGATGATCTGAGAGTGCAGGTTGGACCGAAAGTAAACTATGGAGGAAAAATTTTCGGTATAGATGACTAGAAAAACAATCTTTTAATGGAATTGAAACTAAAATCTTAAACAGGTGTAATAAGGTAGTACTACCTTTGCATCCGATTATTTATAACAAAATCTAATAAGTTATGCAAATAGTACAAAAGACAAATGGAAGAAGCATGAAAAGAGTATTGCTTTCTTCCGCCCTTCTGCTGGTGAGTACACTCACATTTGCACAAAGTAAGGTTAGCGGTACCGTAAAAGATGCCAATGGCGAACCTCTAATAGGCGTAAGTGTCATGGAGGTGGGTACTAACAATGGTGCGGTTACCGATATAAATGGTAACTACACCTTGAATGTGAAGCCAGGAGCGAAGCTGAAGCTCTCTTACATTGGATTTACGTCAAAGACCATTAAGGCAAGTGGCAATAGTCAGATTGTGTTGGATGAAGATAACACTGCCCTCAACGAGGTGGTTGTGGTAGGTTATGGTACGATGCGTCGTAAGGATGTAACTTCTTCTATCACAACAGTGAATGCTAAGGATTTGAACAAGGGTGTTTATACAGACCCTGCCCAGATGCTTCAGGGTAAGGTACCAGGATTGGTGGTAACTTCTTCTGGCGACCCTAGTGGTTCTACCAGCATGACTCTTCGTGGTGCTTCCTCTCTTCGAACCGGAGAGGCTATGCAGCCTTATTATGTGATAGATGGTATCCCGGGAGTGGATATTTCAATGGTGGCTCCTGACGATATCGAGAGCATTGATGTCCTTCGTGATGCCTCTGCTACAGCTATCTATGGTTCCAAGGCAGCTAATGGTGTGATTATGATTACCACCAAGAAAGGCAAGAACAATCAGGAGCGTGTGAACGTATCCTACTCGGGTTATGTAGGTTTCGACCATATTTCCAAGACTTTGGATATGGCTTCTGCCGATGATATTCGGGGCTATGTAAAGGCTAACAATTTGGATTATGCTTATGACTATGGAGCTTCTACCGATTGGCAGAAGGAGGTACTTCGTACAGGTATCAGCCATAACCACAACCTTTCCATCAATGGTGGCAGCAAGAAGACTACCTATATGACTTCCCTGAATTATAACAATCGTGAGGGTATCATCAAGGGAACTGATATGCATCGTATCAATTTCCGCTCTTTGGTAAGTTCTAAGGTTTTGAAAGACCATTTAGACCTTTCTGCAGGCTTGAATGCCATGTATGGTAAGCACGAGGGAGTGCCTATGAACAATGAGGGCGGCTCCGTACTGGATGCAATGAACTATTTTAACCCTACAACTCCTGTTAGAAATGAGGATGGCTCTTGGAGTAAGGGTGATGGCTCTAAAAACTATAACCCGCTATCCCTCATTGCAGAGGATTCTTCTGAGTTCGAGTGGAAACGTATGCAGTTTATCGCAAAGGCTACGGCTAATATTGTCAAGGGTTTGACTTGGAATGTCAACTATCAGTATAGCAATAAGCAGCGTACCTATAGTGCATACGATTCTCATAACACCCAGCTCAATGGTATCAGCGATTATCAGGGACGTGCCAACCGTAGCACATATCAAGGACATGACCAGACTTTCGAGACATACATCAACTATGATGCTACTTTCAATAAGGTACATAAGTTGGGCTTGATGGCAGGTTACTCTTGGGAGGAGCGTGTTAACAATGACGGCTTTGGACTGACCGTTCATAATTTCTTCGATGATAAATTGGGTTGGAATCAGTTGAAGTATGCTGGTACCATTGATGGCATGACTGCTGTGGAGAGCGGTACGAAGGAGACTGTCCGTAATATCTCTTTCTATGGTCGTCTGTCTTATTCATACAATAGCCGTTATATGTTGCAGGCTACCATTCGTCGCGATGGATCATCTGTGTTTGGTGATGGTCATCAGTGGGGATATTTCCCATCCGTATCAGGAGCATGGAATGTCACTGAAGAGAAATTCATGGATGGCTTGAAGGATGCCTTGAAACTGTCTAACCTGAAGCTTCGTGTGGGTTATGGTGTAAGTGGTAATGCTCTGGGATTTGGTGCATATACTGCTGTAGCTACCTATGGCGCGAATGGTTCTGTATCTACCATCAATGGTAAGAATTATGCTACATTGGTGGCTACCAAGTTAGCTAATCCGGATTTGAAGTGGGAGAAAACCAGTATGTTGAACATTGGTTTGGATTATGCCTTCTTCGATGGTCGTATCAATGGTTCTATCGAGTATTACGACAAGAATACCAAGGATCTGATCTGGAATTATCCAGTATCTTCTTTCGTTTATCCTTATAGTACTATCGTAGCCAATGTGGGTGAAATCAGCAATCGTGGTATTGAGTTCTCTATCAATGCAATTCCTGTACGGAATCAGAATTTTACATGGACAACAACTCTGAACCTTTCTCATAATAAGAATAAGGTAAAGAAGTTGACTAATGAGAAGTATAGTACAGCAACCTTTACTCAGGGTGATCCTATGGTGGCTGGCGTGTCTGCCTATGGTTATACACAGCAGATTATGGAAGGTCAGCCTTTGGGTACGTTCTTCACCTACGAGTTTGCTGGTTACGACGAGGATGGTATTTCTGTCTATTATGAGCATGATAAGGCTACAGGTGAGCGCAATGGTAAGACTACTAAGTCGCCAGCATTTGAAGACCGTACAATCACGGGTTGCGCACAGCCAAAGTTGAATGTGGGATGGAACAATAGTTTCAGTTATAAGAACTGGAGTGCTTCCTTCTTCTTTACTGGTGTGTTTGGCAATAAGATTTATAATGGCCTCCGAGCTCACTATACTGCACCAGACTTCTTTGCTGGTGGCAAGAATGTATTGAAGGAGTTTATTACCGACCGTCCGGCAACTGATACCAGTTCTAACATTCCATCAGATAAGTTCATAGAGAATGGCTCTTATGTTCGCTTGCAGAACTTGTCCTTGGGTTATACTTTCCGCAATTTGGACGGATGGTTGAACAGCCTTCAGTTGTATGTTAATGCCAATAATGTCTTCACGATTACAAGCTACAAGGGATTGGATCCAGAGGTTAATCTTGGTGGAATCGACCCTGGTGTAGATTATCGTTGGAGTAATTATCCACATACTCGTACGATTATGGTGGGTGCTAAAATCAATTTCTAACAACATTTAAATACGCTTAGAATATGAAACTAAATATAAAGACTTTGTTCGCGGCTGGTTTGGCTACCTTGGCTGTGAGTTGTACAGACTTGGATGTACCGGTAGATTCTCAATATACGAAATATCCTGGTACGGAGGAGGCTATTGTTTCCAAGATGGCGGGTATCTATTTTCAGATGAGAGATTGCTTTGGTCGCCGTTATATGGAGGCACAGGCACTGTCAAGTGATGAGTTTACGGCTTTGTCGTATAGTGGAAACTGGCTGGATACTTATGCATACGCCAATACGTCTTTGCATAATTTTACAGATGAGTGCGCTACCATTGACTGGATGAATGTATTGGGTGAGGGTGTTGTGAAAGCCAATGAGGTTATCGATTCTGATGCTGATCCTAAGTATGTGGCTGCAGCTCGTGCCGTCCGTGCTTACTTCACTTATCTGGAAATGGACAACTTTGGTGATGCTCCTATCGTAGATAAGGTCTATTGCGAGAAGAATGGGGTGGATATTACTGCCCGCCAGCCTCGCGCAGATGTTGCCAAGTGGATAGAGAGTGAACTTCTGGCTGTAGCAGATCAACTTCCAGAGGAAACTACCGGAGAGAACTATGGCAAGCCGAATAAGTATATGGCATACGGTCTTTTGGCTCGTTTGTATATCAACTGGCCTGTTTATACAACAGCATCCGTTGATCAATATGATGCAGCCAATTACAGCAATGAAAAGTTGAATGCCTGTGTAGAGGCTTGTGATAAGATCATCAATGCAGGTAAGTTTGCTCTGGGACCTGTAGCTTATCGCTTCAAGTTTGCTCCTAATAATACTGAGTTGGTGGAGAAGGGAGAAATTAAGGACTTCATCTATGTAATGCCTTACCATACATTGGATGCTACAGGTATGCAGTATGGTCGTTCGCATTCTTACAAGGATATCAAAAAGTTGGCTCCTAGTTATTATGGCACAGCTTTGTCTAACTCCGGTGGTGCGTATATAACTGTAACTCCTGAGGCTGCTGCTCGCTTCAATCTGGAAGGTGATGAGCGTAATACGATGGTGCTTCAGGGTACTGTACATGTATATGACCCGGAGACACTCCTTCCTACCGACCAGATTTGTAAGGATCGCAATGGTAATCCATTGGTGTTGGAAACAAACATTAAGTTGGTGAAGCAGAGTTCTGAGCTTGATGCAGGAGATAATGTGGAAGGCTGGCGCCAGGGCGCTCGTTCTGTGAAATGGTTTGTTAGCAATGAGGACTTTAAGAATGGTCGTAATCAGTCTAACGACATTCCTCTGATACGTTATGCTGACATTTTGATGATGAAGGCTGAGGCTATTGCACGTGGTGCATCGGCAACTGGTGGAGATACTTCTCTTAGTCTTTTCAATCAGATTCGTTCATACGTTCATGCACCGGAGCTTGATCATGCTCCATCTTTGGATGAAATTTATGAGGAGCGTGGTCGTGAGTTCTTTGATGAGAACCTTCGTCGTATGGATATGATTCGCTTTGGTCATTTCGAGGATGAGTATTGCTTCCACAAGAAAGGCTTCGAAAATGCGAATTTTGACAAGACTCATCGTATCTTCCCATTGCATAAGGGAAATCAGTTGGATACAAATCCTAAGTGGAAACAGAATCCTGGATATTAATCGATTGAATGATGATAAATGGGGAGTGGTGGATTCTGCCACTCCCATTTTTTCTAATTGTTAGATGAAGTTTGTTTCATTTTGATAAAACTGTTTGATTATGAGAAGGAATCTATTGTTGTTATTACTGTGGTTGGCAGGCTTGCTAGCTGTAGATGCTCAATCATTGAACCGTAAAGAGGTCGAGACCTACGTGATTAATCAATATGGAAAAAGATGGAAAGACATTGCGCTTTATCTTGGCGAAAAAGATACGTTGGACAAGGACAATGCTTTGACGTTTGAGAAAACAATCTCGGTGCGAGGTAAGAGTAAAAATGAACTCTTTGTCGATTTGAATTATTGGTTTCTGAAGACCTTTAGCAATGCTAGTTCATCGATAGAGATGGCAGACAAGGAATTAGGGGTTATCATGGCAAAGGGTTATTTGCCTGGCATTGCTTATCACTCGGGTGGTTATTCCTCTTATTGTGTCAATATTCGCCCTCTTGTGCGTTGCGACATCAAAGATGAACAGGTCAAACTGACGATTGTCGTTCCAAATTATGAGGTGACGAAAGTTGATGATGGTATTTGGAGTACCATGCTGGATGAGGATTTCGACAAGCATCCCCCATATACTGTGAACGAAACATGGTCGCTGAATGTTTGTTTCCCTTTTGCGAAGAAAGATGGAACCAAGAAAACTTCCAGCAAGGCATTGGTGATGAGTCATGGATATGTGGAGGTCTTGATGAATCGCATTCAAATGGCGTTATAGCAGCGCCAAAATGTGGTAAATTTGAAGATTTTGGCGCACTTATTAATTAAAACGTATGAAGAGAAGCGTATTCTTAGTTATATTTTTTGCCTTTGGCTTCTTGATGACAATGGCGCAAGATTATTCCCGATACGTTGATCCACGTATCGGAAGTGAGGGATTGGGTAGAACTTTTCTCGGTCCTTGTATGCCATACGGTATGGCGAAGCCGGGACCGGATGCCGTGTCTATGCCGAATGCGGGATGGGCGCCGATGCCTGAGCCTCTCAAAGGATTCTCGCAGATGCATGTCAGTGGAACGGGAGGTGGACAGAAGTATGGCAATATCCTGATTCAGCCTTTCTTGGATGCAGGGGAAATCATCCAGAAACGGGTGGATGAGAAGATTGACCTGGGATATTATGCCTGTACTTTTGAGAATGGAATCCGAACGGAGATTACCGCCTCAGAACGTTGTGCCTTCTATCGATTGGATTATGGCAGAAAACAGAAGGGAAAACTCCTGATAGATGTGGCTACCTTCCTGGGTATAGATACGATTCCAGATAAGCGCGAAACTCAGCAGTATGTGGATTCGTATGTTACTTGTGATGGGAAATATGCCGTCTCAGGATGGAGTACTGTAAGGGGTGGCTGGAACAATGGAGGCCCTTATACCGTTTATTTCTATTTGCAGAGCGATACGCCTTTATCTAATAGCGATGTCCCTTTAGCTAATGGCGAAGCGCCTCTATATAATAAGGTGAAGGAATCAAAGACAAGATTGGATGTTGCCTTCTCGAAAAGTACCGTCAATCTGAAGATTGGTATTTCGCATATCAGTATTGCCCAGGCAAGGAAGAATATCCCTGCCTGCGGCTTCGATGCCCAGTTGAAGAATGTGCGGAAAACCTGGAACGGAAAGTTGGGAAAGATAGAAATCGCAGGAACCGAAAAGAAGAAGCGGATGTTTTATACAGCTCTTTATCATACGATGCTGATGCCTGTGGATAAGTCGGGTGAAAACCCTCATTTCTCCGCTACGCCTTATTATGATGATTACTATGCCATCTGGGATACTTACCGTACTTCCATGCCTTTGCTTACGCTGATAGAGGAACCGCAGCAGCGTGATATGGTCAATTCCCTGCTCAATATCTACAAGCATGACGGTTATATGCCTGATGCTAGAAGTGGCAACTGGAACGGCAGAACGCAGGGTGGCAGCAATGCGGATATAGTCATAGCCGATGCCTTCGCGAAAGGAATGAAGGGTATCGATTATGAACTGGCGCTGAAGGCGATGAGCAAGGATGCCGAAGTGCCACCAACGGATGATGATGGCTTTGTGGGCAGTGTGCCTGAGGAAAAACATGGCAGAGGTGGATTGATGGAATATAATACGCTGGGCTATGTTCCGTATGGAATAGACCGTGCCGGCAATCGTACCGTGGAGTATAGCTATGATGACTGGTGTATTGCCCAGGTGGCAAAAGGACTGGGTTTTCCGGAACTCTACGAAAAGTATATGAAGCGTTCGCATAACTGGCGCAACCTCTGGCGTTCTGATTATGAATGGCAGGGGATGAAGGGATTTATCATGCCGAGAAATGCGGATGGCAGATGGCTCGACTCTGTGCCTTGGGCAAGTCGAAGGTCTATCATCCTGTGATTCCTTATTATCCGGATACCAAGGTGGCGCCCTGGTATCTTCCATGGTGGTCAACCTTCTTCTACGAGGCTTTGTCGGCTGAGTATAGTCTCAGTATTCCGCACGATGTTCCGGGACTGATTGAGGCTTGTGGAGGAAAGGACGCTTTCATCCGACGATTGGACACCTTCTTCGCCAATGTCCATTTCAATGTGGCGATGAACCGAGCTTCATGACTCCTTACCTGTGATCATTGGGTGGGGCGCCCAGACTTGAGCGTTCAGCGAATCCAGCAGATCGTGAACGATAACTATGAAGATTCTCCTGGCGGTTTGCCGGGTAATGATGATGGGGTGCGATGTCATCCTGGCTCGTATTCAATATGCTGGGATTCTATCCGATAGCCGGTCAGAATCTCTATATCATTGGTTCGCCCATGATTCCTGAATACACCATCCATCTATCAAATGGTAAGGACCTGAAGGTGGTGAGAGAAGGAGAGCTGTGGAAGCAGATGTTCATAACTCACGATGTGTTGATAAATGGTGGAAAACTTGTTCTTCCTGATTTTAAAACTGAGGAAAAGGGTGTTGATAAAACGCAGAAACTGCTGATAATGAAAGAAAAAGAGAAATCCACAGCTTTTGCACAGCCTGTGGATAAGTATTTGATAACTATTCCAACGCAGTATGTGGCCCGCTTCATTCTCAACCGACAGTACCGTAACTGGGAGGTAGGAGTAGATTCAACGAGTATGGCTGATACGCTTATACTGAAATGTAATCAATCATACATGCCCTGAAATATCCTTGTCAGTGCAGAACGCTTCCAAATCTGCCACCTTACCCTTTGCCTTATATACATTTAAAGAGCCGTCATTGCCAATAAGGGCAACTCCCGCAGAATCGTATCCGCGGTACTCCAGACGCTTCAAGCCCTTGATGAGGGCTGGATAAGCGTCACCTTTACCTAAATATCCTACTATGCCACACATACTTATATATATTTATGTTGTATTTTCGTTTGTTAATCCTGACCTTTTATCCTTTGCTGTATCGCAAGATATTGACAACCAATGATGCAACTGATGTTAAAATACTTACAGCAGAGAACCAGAGTGATGTGGCAGAACCAATAGCTGAGTTCTGTGCCTTCACCTTGTTAGGCTCTACATAGATAACATCATTCTGCTGCAGATAGAAATATGGAGAGTTGATGATGTTAGCATCATTCAAGTTCAGGTAATGAATATGCTTCTCCCCTTGAGCATCCTCACGGATCAGCATCACATTCTCACGCTTACCATAGATGGTCAAATCGCCTGCTGAAGCCAAGGCCTCGATGATGCTCATCTTTTCCTGAGGAACGCTGACTACTTTTGGAGCATTAACTTCACCCGTAACTACTACACGGTAACTTGCCATTCTTACAGTAACGATAGGATTCTCCTTATCAGACATGTATGGACGAACCTTATCCTTGACCAATTCCTCGCACTGGTTCTTGGTCAAACCAGCTACATGAAGCTGACCAACAACCGGGAACTGAATGTTACCATTGTTATCTACCAGGTAACCCAAGAGGGTTGGGGTACTTGACAACTGTCCTTCCATACCAGTGGTCTTGGAGACAGTAAGGTTGAAAGGCATTGCAGCCTTTGGATCGGTAGTAGAAACGGTAATAGTTAATTCGATCCTTAGGCATAATCTTGGCGTCATAAAGCATCTTTGAAGCTGCCAAACTCACCTGATCGGCATTTTGAAAATAAGCCACATTCTTGGTGCTTCCGCAACTGCTAAGCATCAAGATCCATTGTCAAAACGATCAAGCGCAGAATAGATTGATTTTTTTCATTCTCAACAAATTTCGTTATATAATATTGGTGCAAAATTACAGCATTTTTTGAATACTGCAAATTTTTGCACCAATATTTACTCCATCGCATTATTTTTCTTAAAATAATGACCTTTTTAACTAGTCTTCAATGCCATTTGATGGTAAATTGAAGGTATAGCTGTTATCGAAGATCTTCTTCACCTTGTTGATTTCTACGAAGGTGGTTCCTCCACCCTCACCGAAGCTACCACTCAGGTAAGCAATCTTATCTTCCTCACCCAGGTAACCCTTCTGGCGGAGCATACGTACCGCTGCGGTAAACATAGCCTTGGTAGAAACCTGACCCTTCTGATGGATTGGAATAATACCATAACTCAGGTTCAACCAGCGCTGAAGCTTCTCCTTGTAACAGATGGCAAGCACAGGGTTAGGACCACGGAACGAAGCCAGGCAGCGGGCAGTTTGACCCGTCTCACCATCGGTGATGATACCGGCAACGCCCAACTTCTTGGTTGCCTCGATGGCAGCATGAGCCAGGAAGAGCTTTTGGTCAATCTTTCCATCCTCCATCGGATCAATGTCGTTGAGAGGCGACTTGTCCTTCTCTGCCTGTTCGGCAATGCGTGCCATAGTCTGAACAGCCTCTACCGGATACTTACCGCTAGCTGTTTCGCCAGAAAGCATCAGGGCGTCTGTACGGTAGAAGATTGCGTTGGCAATATCTGTAACCTCAGCACGTGTAGGACGAGGATTCTTGATCATGGTGTGGAGCATCTGTGTAGCAACGATTACCGGCTTCTGAGCCTTCACGCACTTGGCGATGATGCGGCGCTGAATACCAGGGATTCTCTCGATAGGCACTTCTATACCCAAGTCACCACGGGCAATCATGATACCATAGCAGGATTCGATGATCTCATCGATGTTATCTACACCCTCCTGGTTCTCGATCTTAGAGATAATCTTGATGTCGCTGTGGTGAGCATCGAGAATATCCTGCACGGCCTTTACATCAGCTGCATTGCGCACAAATGAGTGAGCGATGAAATCAATATCCAGTTCGATGGCAAGCTCGATGTTTCTGCGGTCTTTCTCTGTAAGCGCAGGCAGGTCGATGTGCTCGCCCGGTACGTTCACGCTCTTGTGAGCCCCCAGTATTCCCTCGTTCTGAACCTCAGCCACGAGCATAGGACCCTGAATATCAACAACCTTCATGTCGAGTTCGCCATCATCAAACAAGATGTCGTCGCCCACCTTCAAATCGGCAGCAATATCAGGATAGCTCAAGTTCACGGTATCATGAGAAGAATCTACATCAGGACGACCGAAGATTTTCACCACGTCACCTATATTATAATGTATAGGCTCCTTTACGTCGGTAGTGCGCACCTCCGGACCCTTGGTATCAATCATGATACCAATATGTGGAGACACAGCTCTAACGTTCTTGACAATGGTACGGATTCCATCTTCTGTAGCATGTGCGGTATTCATACGAACTACGTTCATGCCCGCAAAAAATCAGTTTTCGGATAAAATTTTGATCGCATCTGCGATCGCTGATGGAAGCAACAATCTTTGTTTGTTTCATATTTGTAATTACCTTATAGAAATTTCAATGTTATCGTGACATTTCTGCCACTTTTCTCAAATTTTGTGCAAAGGTACAAAGAAAATCTGAAATACGATTCATCAGAAATACAAAATATATATAAAATATGACGAATGTAACAGATTGAAAGGAAATCAAACACGCCCTGTAAGGACAAAAGCATCACATGGTCAATGCTTTTGCCCCTACAGGGCGACATTCTTGACTGAATTTATTTTCCTAGATATCCAAGTCTGGTGCCTTCTCTGCGCCAGCTGCTGCCTCAAACTTAGGCATTACATTGAAATTGAAAATGCCGGCAATGATGGCATTAGGCATCTTTCTAACCGTCTGATTATAAGACTGAACTGCCTCATTATACTTACGGCGAGCCTCGCTGATCCGGTTTTCAGTACCTTCCTCCTGAATCTGGAGAGCCTTGAAGTTCTCGCTTGCCTTCAACTCAGGATATCTTTCAGCCACCAACATCAGCTTGGAGAAGGCATTAGACAACTCACCCTGAGCAGCTGCATACTGCTTCATGCTAGCCTCAGTGAGATTATTCACATCCAGCTTTACCTGTCCTACAGAAGCACGAGCCTTGGTCACCTCCTCGAAAGTCTCCTTCTCATGCTTGGCATAAGCCTTTACGATTTTAGCCAACTGAGGCATCATATCGGCACGACGCTGATACTGAGCCTGCATGTTAGACAACTCGGTAGTAGCCTTCTCCTGCTCTCCTACCATACCATTATAACCACTGAACACCCAGAGCACCAATACAACGATGATGCCTAAGATGATCCATCCTGTTTTCTTCATACTTTTTTTATTATTGATTAATGATTATTGATTATCTATCAACTATAAACTATTAATTACCAACTACTACCAGCTTCCGCCGGAACCGCCGCCAGAGAATGTTCCACCGCCAAAGGAGCCGCCAGAGAAGCCGCCTCCTCCACCGCCGGAGAATCCTCCGCCGCCCATGAAGAACGGCGGCAACCAGTCGTCATCATCATTTCTTCTTCGCGACTGGTTTCTCCCCTTTCCCTTCGGTCTTGGTTTAACCAGACCCACCTGCTCCAGGATGTAACGGACGAGGTAATAGATCGGGATTCCGAAAAAGAGAAGGAACAGGATAACGACCAGTGCCCAATCCTCTTCATCATTCACCGTCCCCTCATCTACCGACTCAATTCCAGTACGTCCGCTTTTCACCTTATTATATATAGCACGGCTCACAGAGGCTACAGCCTCGCCGGGAGCATCCTCGCGCATGTTTTTCACGATGCAGGCACGTGCAATATCATCACAGTCCACATCCGTCAGCTCTCCTTCCAGTCCGCTGCCGGGAGCGATGAAGTACTTGTGGTCTTCCACGGCAATCACGACAACCAGTCCCCTGCGGCTTTTCTTGTAGCCGATGCCATACTTGTTGCCCACATCCTGTGCCATCCGGAAAGCATCCTGGTTAGCCACCCTGCCCACGATGATGAGCACATTCTGCACGCCACACTCCAGCTTCAGCTTCTGCAGGTAGAAATTAGCCGAATCCTTGAGTGCCCTATCCACATAGCCATCGGGATCAGAAACATACTGCGTGGAGTCCTGAAGGAAGGGAATCGGCACATTATCCGCATTCCACTCCCTCTTGGCAGACAGCGATAAGACGCTGAAAGCCATCCATATCATCACTAAAAAATTGTCTCTTAAAAGCCATAAATTCTCAATTTTAGTGCAAAAAGTACAGAATAAAAACCTAATATGCAAATACTTAGAGCATTTTTTTGGCAAAAAAGGCCTTAACTATTTTGTTATATCGCAAAAAATCTTGTATCTTTGCACACCGATTTGAGATTATTAAGTATAAAAACTAAATAAAAGGAAGAGAAATGACCAAAGCAGATATCATAAATGAAGTAGCAATCGCTACTGGTATGGCTAAGAAGGAAGTTAGCATAGTAGTAGAGTCGTTCATGGAGGAGGTAAAGAAGAGCCTCATCCAGAACAAGGAGAATGTTTACCTGCGTGGCTTCGGTAGCTTCAACATCAAGCACCGTGCAGCTAAAACCGCTCGCAACATCTCTAAGAACACCACTCT
>ENA-OQET01000458-OQET01000458.1-human-gut-metagenome-genome-assembly--contig:-NODE-458-length-21475-cov-4.253513_pt1 | contig 21475 bp, 21 predicted proteins | sample MGYA00242800_ERZ504645 | MGnify/ENA primary metagenome ERZ504645 (study PRJEB26092, sample SAMD00036308) | human gut metagenome | host: Homo sapiens | study: EMG produced TPA metagenomics assembly of... | reverse complement strand
AGAGATCGCGGATGATGTTTCGATCATGAAAGACGGCGAAATAGTGGAAAACGGAACGGTTGAAGAGAATCTTTTATCATCCGCAGCATTTCATATAACAAAAAAACTGTTGGATGCAGTTTTATAGGGGAAAAGTATGAGTACGTTACTAAAAGACAGAACATTTAAAAAATATTATGGCAAGAAAAAAATTGTGAAGGCAGTGGATGATGTAAGTCTGGAAATCCATGCAGGATCATCCATGGCCCTGATCGGTGAAAGTGGAAGTGGTAAAACTACATTCGGAAAGCTGATCGCCGGCCTGGAGAAACCTACAGATGGAAAATTCTGGTTTCAGGGACAGGAAATGCAGGATTTGTCTGAAAAGCAGTTTCGTCCATATCGCAAGAATCTTCAGATGGTCTTTCAAAGCAGCAGCGGGGTATTTGATCCCGGTTATACCATTGGAGAAAATATTCTGGAAATTTTGAAATTACATGAAAAACTGCAAGAGGGTGAGTATGAAGAGCGAGTAAAGGAGGCTTTGATCCAGACGGGGCTTGATCCGGATATCCGCAACCGTTATGTTGGACAGATTTCAGGAGGTCAGTGTCAGAGAGCTAATATTGCGAGAGCATTGGTATTAAGACCGGAACTTGTGATCTGTGATGAACCGGTATCCAGTCTGGATTATTCCATACGAAAGCAGATCCTGCATCTGTTAAATGAGCTGCAGGAAAAATATGAGATGACCTATTTACTGATCACTCACGATCTGTCCAACGTTCCATATCTCTGCAAAGAGGTGGCTATTATGTATCAGGGACGCGTGGTCGAGTTTATTGATCATACGGACAGCTTAAAGGAGACTGCCGTACATCCTTATACAAAAGATCTGTTTGATTCTATTCCGGTAAAAGAACCGAAAATGCGAAGAATCGGATCGCAGGAAAAGAAAATATTTTCAGATACCATTCCGGAACAGGGCTGCCCATATCAGAACCGGTGCAGAAGATGTACAAATATATGCAGAGAGCATATACCGGAATTGACAGAAATTGAAACAGGACATTTTGCGGCATGTCATATGCTGTAAAATATAAAACAAACAAAGGAGAGGAAGAAATGAAGAAAAGACGTGTAGCAAAATTGATAGCATTGAGCATGGTGGCGGCAACTTTACTGACAGGTGTCAATGTACAGGCAAAAGAGGAAAAAGTAGTTACGGCAATGACATCCATTGATCTGACTCCTGAACTTTGTGACCCTATAAAAAGTGGTCCGGACTTTCGTCTTTATGAAATGATCTATGATCCTCTGGTACGTTACGGAGAAAATGGAGAAATCAAACCGGCATTGGCAGAATCCTGGGATATCAGCGAAGATGGCACAACCTATACGTTCCATTTAAGAAAAGATGTGAAATTCTCGGACGGCACAGAGTTTAATGCAGACAATGTGATGTGGAATTATAACAGATGGGTGGAACAGGATGTGATCGGTAACTTTTCAGCCAAACTGGAAAATGTTACAAAGGTAGATGATTATACTGTAGAATTTAAGTTCGCAGAACCATGTTATACTCTGCTGATCGAATTCAGCTATCCAAGACCGTTCCGTTTTACCTGTGAAAGTGCACTGGATGAAGATGGAGAATTTTGTCAGGAAGTGGGTACCGGAATGTGGATGATCGACAGTTATGAAAGCGGTCAGGAGGTTGTCCTGGTACCAAATCCTAATTATTACGGTGAGAAACCAAATATTGATAAAGTAGTTCTGAAACAGGTGGTAGACGGTGATGCCAGAGTGATGGCACTTCAGAGTGGAGAGGCAGATCTGAATCTTCAGGATATTCCATCCGAAAGCTTCAGTATTATCCAGGCAGATAAAAATTTATCGACAGAACAGCAGGTTTCCACACTTTCTTACTATCTGATCGAAAATTATGATACACCGGCGCTTCAGGATGTAAACGTACGTCAGGCACTGAATTATGCAACAAATAAAGAAAGCATTGTAAATGATCTGCTGGATGGTTACGGCAATCCTGCAACCGGACTTATGTCTCCGACAGTTCCTTATGTAACAGAAGAAAACAGCAAGGGCTATCCATATGATCCGGATAAAGCAAAGGAACTGTTAAAGGAAGCAGGATATGAGGATACAGATGGAGATGGTATTGTAGAAAAAGACGGAGAACCACTGAGCCTCAGACTGGTATTCCAGACTGAAGAATATGCTTCATGGAAATCTCTTTGTGAATTCCTGAAATCTGAATATGAGAAGGTCGGTGTAGGTATTGAACTGGTAGAAAAAGAATCCGCAGCTTACTATGATGAGATCTGGAACACCAGAGATTACGATCTGTGCATTTACCGCAGCTATGAAGATTCCTGGATGCCTCATGGATTCCTGAAATCAATGTTCTATGCGGAAGATGGAGCAAAGGCAGTAAACTGGTACGATGAGGAGCTGAACAAAGATCTCGGAGAAGTATTAAAGACACAGGATGAAGAAAAGCGGACGGAATTATACGATAAGATCCTCACACGTATCAATGATCAGGCAGTAACAGTACCGCTGTATTATCCGAACCGTGATTATATCTATAACAATACCAGACTGACCAATGTAGAGCTTGCACCGACTGCCTATGAAGGCATTAACTGGGCAACACTGGATGTAGTGGAGTAAAAAAAGTGTTTGAAAAGATCGAGAATAAATGGACAGAAGATTCCGGTGATTATGATGATATGATCCAAAAACAATTGAGTAACAAAAGAACGGTATCTTACTGGACAAAAGAATTGAAAAGACTTCTTGGACCTGAGCCCCTTCGTATTTTAGAAGTGGGCTGCGGCCCGGGTTTTATGAGCATCATAGCAGCGCGTCTGGGACATGATGTAAAAGCGATCGATGGTTCATCAAGGAATGGTAGAAAAAGCCAGAAGGAATATGCGACAGTATCATCAGCAGGTGGAAATCTGTGAGGAAGATGGTGTAACTTTGCCATTGGAACAGGAACAAAGCTATGATGTGATACTTTCCAGAGATGCGGTGTGGACATTATATGATCCGGAAAAAGCTTTCAGACGCTGGAAGGCTGTATTAAAACCAGGTGGAAGGATCATTTATTTTGATGGGGACTATCGGACCGTCGAACCCACATTAAAAAATAAGATCCATATGAAAATTGCTGATTTTCTTATTTATGTTACAGAAAGAAAAACATATGGATCTGACGTGAAGGAAAACAGCGGAATTTATGAAAAGCTGCCATTTACATCGCAGAAGCGTCCGGAAGCGGACTTTCAGATATTAAAAAAGGTACGCTTTGCCAGGATCCAGATCAGAGAGAATCGATGGCTGAACAGGCCATGGACGATGGATTTCTGGAAATACGGATATCAGGGAAAAAAATTTATTGTAGTAGCCACAAAGAAGGAGAAGTGACATGCAAAACGATAAGATCAAAGAGTACTGGGAAGGAGAAGCTGGCATTTACAGCGAAGGGATCAAGGCAGAATTGAAAAGTGAAACAGCAGAAAACTGGAAGAATCTGATTCTGGAGTATGCGCCGGAAAAAGAACATCTGGAAGTACTGGACGTAGGCTGTGGCCCGGGATTTTTTGAAATTATGCTGGGAAAAGAAGGACATCATGTGACCGGGATCGATATTACTGAAAATATGATCCATGAAGCAAAGGAAAATGTAAAGGCAGCAGGTTTATCCGCAGATCTGATGACTATGGACTGCCACAATCTGAATTTCCCGGATGAGACATTTGATATGGTTATCTGCAGAAATATCACATGGACGCTGGACGATCCACAGAAGGCTTACAAGGAGTGGCTGCGTGTACTGAAAAAAGGCGGACGTCTTTTGGTATCGGACGCCTGCTGGTATCTGCATCTTTATGATGAAGAAAAGAAAAAGATTTACGAGGCACATGATGCTGCTATGTGGGAAAAATATGGAAGAGGTATCCATGCTCATGAAGATGCGGAAACAGGGAAAGAGCTCAGCAGTAAGCTGTTTATGAGTGATAAAAAGCGTCCGGTATGGGATCTGGATTACATGATGGAGATCGGCTTTTCCAAAGTGTTTGCCCTGAAGGACATCAGTGATATTTCCAGAACTTCCATGGAACGTGAGCTGAACAAGCTGACACCTCAGTTTTTAGTGGGTGGAGAAAAATAAGAGGACCGGCGTTAAATAAAACGCTGGACCCGCTCCATTGTGGTTTTTAGAATAAAGATATCCGTCAGTACATCCCCGGTTTCCAGAGAATGGTTGGCGTTTTGGGTGAGAAAGAGAGGGACATCTTTCTGCGCTGCCAGTTCCCGTATGGAATCGGTTTCGGCCCAGGGATCTGCGGTGCCGTGGAAGGCGATGCTTCCGGCAAGTGGGAAGGAAAAGGTCTCTGCAAGAGGCGTGAACAGGATGCTTTTTACAGTCAGATCGTGTCGGGAAGCATAGGCTGATGAGATGACTGTACCAATGCTTTTGGAAATAAACAGAACGCTGCCATAAGAATTCCAGTCGATGCTGCTTAAGGAGCGTTCTGTTTGTTCCAGGGCAAGGTCAAAGGCCTGTTTCATTTTCTTCGGATCACCTTTTACATTTTCCGGGAGGTTGTCATAGGATACCGTGCGGATCTGGTAGCCTTGTTTGCTGGCAAGGCGGCTGGTATAGTACAGAAGCGGCTTGTCAGCAGTGTATCCGATGCCCGGAAAAACAACAGCTAATTTTGGGGCATTTTTATCTGCTCCGGCTGTATGAGCGGAAACTTTTGTATAGAGCATTTGCAGCTGAAGCTTTTCCTGAAGTTCCTTTAAGGTAATGGAGATCGTACAGGAATCGGATGGAAGATAATCATAATCAGTAACAACGCCGTCCTCTTCCATGGAATAAACAATGTGTGAGGAACCCATGAGTTCCATGTCTTCTTCAATATCTGAAAGTAATTCTTCGTATGATTTCATTTTAATTCAAACCTTCTTATTTAAAAAATCTTTTATTTTTACAGATGCTTCTATTATACTGGATTCATTGAATGACAGCAAGAGGTTACTGTTCACTGGCAATGTCCCGCGAGGTGTTTTTGTGAGAGAAGTTAAACCTTGCTTTTATCCTGCCTGCACGATATACTAATATAATACATATCTGATTAATGGAGGGTTTTACAAATGAAAATTGCAGCAACATACGACAACGGAAATATTTTCCAGCATTTTGGAAAAACGGAGTTTTTCAAGGTGTACGAGGTAGAGGATAACAAGGTTGTTTCCAGTGAAGTGATCGGTTCCAATGGCACCGGACATGGTGCACTTGCAGGACTTCTTGCAGAGCAGGGAATCAGCGTTCTGATCTGTGGAGGAATCGGCGGCGGAGCACAGAGTGCACTTGCTGAGGCTGGCATTGAGTTATGTTCCGGAGCACAGGGAGATGCAGACACAGCTGTGGATGCTTATCTGAAGGGCGAGCTGGTATCCACAGGTGTGAATTGTGATCATCACCATCATGAGGATGGACATTCCTGCGGAAGCCATGAGAATGGACACTCCTGCGGCGGTCATGAAGACGGACATTCCTGCGGAGGCTGTGGCGGAGGATGTGGTTCCCAGCCATCTATCACAGGCCCTAATGTCGGAAAAACCTGCCGTACACATTACAGAGGAACCTTTAATGACGGAACACAGTTCGATTCTTCCTATGACCGTGGCGAGCCACTGGAATTCATCTGCGGAGCAGGACAGATGATCAAAGGCTTTGATGCGGCAGTTGCAAACATGGAGGTTGGCCAGGTGGTAGATGTTCATCTGATGCCTGAGGAAGCTTACGGTATGCCGAATCCGGATGCGATTTTTACACTTGAGATCGAACAGCTTCCGGGTGCTGAGGATCTTACTGTAGGACAGCAGGTATACCTTTCCAATCAGTATGGTCAGCCGTTCCCGGTTAAAGTTAACGCAAAAGATGAAAAACCATTACTTTCGATGCTAATCATGAGATGGCAGGTAAAGAGCTGAATTTCAGAATTGAATTAGTAGAAGTGAAATAAGAAGGAACAGTGGGAGGTGCTGTATGGGAGCATATGGCATCTCCTTTTTTGCCTGAAGGGAGGAAGCTTTCCTGATGAGGATCTCTATGATACCATTTGGATTACTGTCCGGTTTTATGGATAGCAAAGAAATCCGGATCACAGAGCTGGGTGAAGATGGATTTCGATTTCGGCTGGCAGAGGAATGCCCGGAACCGGAGCAGTTTCTGATCTATTTTTATGATATGAAAAAAGCCGGGTACAGGAGAGTGGAGATCCGGAAGTTTGGGATGAGTGCAGCAGAGGATCAATGCCTGCAGGATCAACAGCCAGTTGAAAAGAAAACCGGAAAATATTTTTACAGGGAATATTCTGTGAGAGTGGAACAGAAGGATTATGTACAGGAGGTTCGGCGGCTGGCCGGAGAGTACAACAGATATATCCGTCTGAAGCTGGATGGAGACGATGGAGAGCTGGCGAAATCACTGACAGGTTATCCTGCGGAGCTGGATGAGATGCACTGCAGGAGTCTGGAGGAACAGAAGAAGCGGTGGTTTTTTAGAGAAAATGAAAAGGCTTCCGGAAATCCACAGGATACAATGGGTGCAGAAGAATTAAGGCTTTTGGATAATGCAGAGTTTGCCCTGGAATTAAACTGCACTTCCCTGTATGAAGAATATCTGTGCCAGCCGCTGCAGGCTTTTCTGGCGTCTTACTGGCAGAAGAATTATCTCACTCACAGTTATTTTGCAGGCCGGATACCGGACAGATTTTATATTGGAAATCAGTTCTGCCATAATTTGTTTCCGATAGAAGAGCAGCTTTTTTCTATTATGGATAAAGTGTATTTGGAGGGATCGGAGATCACACTGGTATTTTCTTATATCCGGGAATTTATGCTTTCGTCTGTGGGAAAGCTTCTGGAAAAGGTGGATAACTGGTGCTGTATTCATGGGGTGAATGTGGAAATCGTAGTCAATGACTGGGCCATGGTGGAAATGCTCTGTGGAAAAACATCCCGCCTGCATCCTGTTCTGGGCACATTGCTCAATAAACGAAAAAAGGATCCGCGAATGAAATATAAATCCGGTGATACCTTATTATTTCAGCAAAACAGCCTGAATGCGGGGTTTTATCGGGATTTTCTGGCTGAAGAATTTCATATCCACAGATACGAATGGGAGTCCTGCGGATATCCACAGGAGCTTCCGCCGGGAAAAAACAGTCTGCATCTGCCTTTTTATCAGACAAACACTTCGCAGTACTGTCCATTGTATGCTTTGTGCACCACCGGAGATCGCGGTACACAGCAGCTTGCGGAGCACTGTCCGAAATTCTGTGAAAAATACGCACTGCTTTATCCGGAACATTTACACATGGCAGGGCGGTATAACTCCCTGTTTGGTGTGGATAAAACACTTCCGGAGTCAACGGAAATGTGGAAAAATATAAAAGGCACAAAGCCGGATCGCATTGTTGTTAATATATGACAGGTGATGAGCAGGCTTCGAAGGTGGATCGCGAATATCCGTTTGACAAGAATACATTGCGGAAAAAAGGAACAGGACATGGAGAACAGTATGAAAATAACAGCCGGGTTAGGCTCCATAGATGAATATGAACGTTTTGTGCAGGCAGGAGCAGATGAATTTTTCTGTGGCTATGTACCCTTTTCCTGGGCGGAAAAATACGGCACAGTAATGCCGTTAAATCGCAGGGAGGTTCTCTGCTGTAATGTTCAGCTTGGAGCATACAGTGAGCTGGAAATTCTTTCCCGGATGGTGAAAAAATATAAAAAGCCGGTGCATCTCACCTTCAATTCCCTGTATTATCTTCCGGAACAGTATCCGGAGATCGGAGATATCATAGAAAAGTGCATGGGAATTGGATTTCGAAGCTATATCATTGCAGATCCGGCGCTTCTTGTTTATCTGAAAAAACAGGGGGATTTCCTGTGAGATCCATCTCAGCGGAGAGACGGGGGAAGTGAACAGTGAAATGCTGAAGATGTTCCGGCGCTTTCCTCTGAAGAGATTGATCTTTCATCGGAAAAACACGTTCCGGGATATGCAGTCTGTTATTGCATCTCAGAGAGAAATGGAAAAACAGGCCGGGATCCGACCGGAGGCGGGAATGGAGTTCGAGGCCTTTGTGCTGAATGAAATGTGCCAGTTTACGGGAGCATTCTGTAATTCTCTTCACTGTGATGAGATGGGATATCTTTGCAGGGTGTCCTATTGGCTTGGAACTGTACGGAATGGTGATGCTGTTCCGGAAAAAATAATGGCTCTTCAGGAGCAGGCGTGGGATCAGGAACCGGATCTGAAAGCATATGATGAATCCGGATATCTTTGTGGTGAGACAGGCTGTGGACTGTGTGCACTGTATCAGCTGAAGCAGGCAGGGATCACGCACCTGAAGCTGGTTGGCCGGGGAAACTATGTGGATCACATGGAAAAAGATATCCGGAATTTGCGAAAAGCGTTGGAAATCCTGGACGCTGCAGAAAATGAGAGGGAATTTAAATATACGTTAAAACGGACAGTGTTTCCGGCGGGGTGTAGCGAAAGATGTTATTATCAGTAACAAAAAGAGAAGCTTTTTTGAGTTGGAATAAATGATAAATGGGATGAAAACCAGAATCAGAAAAGGACATGGTGCAGATTGCAGATTTGACGGTCCTGGGAAAAAGCTATTTCCGGATTATTTGGGATCAATGGCGTGTGGAGCTCCTTTCTGAGTTCAGAGATCATTACATTTGCTGTGATCCTGATACTGGCGGGATCCGGGCGGAAAAAGAATGTATTTTCAGGAGAAAAGATATAAAATGAATTTCGAGCGTGTAAAAAGAGAAGAAGCAGATACAGTTCTGAAGCTGTACCGTTCATTGCTGGGGACGCCCTATTGTGTGTGGACAGAGGAGTATCCTTCAGAAAAAGAAGTGGAATTTGATCTTTCCAGAGATGCGCTGTTCTGTATGCGGGACGATGCGGGAAATATCGTAGGTGTGATCTCCATTGATGATGATCCAAATGTGGAATGTCTCACATGCTGGTCAGAAACCATGGTGCCGTCAGCGGAGGTCTCCCGGGTGGGAGTATGTCAGGAATTCCAGAATCAGGGGATTGCCGGGAAACTTCTTAAGGGTGTGATGGAAGAACTGAAGAAGCGGGGCTATAAAGCTGTACATCTTCTTGTTGCGAAGGACAATGTAAAAGCACTCCGTTCTTATGATAAGCTGAATTTTGAGAACGTGGGAGAGTGTGAACTCTGGGGACATATGTACTGGTGTTATGAGAAAGCATTATAAAAAATGAAAAACAGGTATCTTTTTGCCGGGCGGTAGATCGACCACCAATGTCAGATCGATAAGTGGTGGTCAATACACAGTCAGCAGAGAAGATACCTGTTTTTTGTTTGAAAGCAGATCAGATCCTCCGGCAGCTGTCCCTTTCGATCAGCTGGTGAGGTACAATGATCTTTGTGGCCGGAAGGCTCGGATTTTCGATATGACTGATCATCTGCGTGGCTGCTTCCATTCCAAGCTGCCCGGAGTTAATATCAATGGAGGTCAGCTGAGGCGAAGTCAGTCTGGCAAAAAGTGAGTTGTTAAAGGAAAGAATGGACAGATCCTCCGGTATGGAGATATCTGCTTCCATACAGATCCTTTCCAGGGAAAGCGCCAGAATATCATCACTGACAAGCACAGCTGTAGGGCGCTCCTCACTTAAAAGCAGCTTTCGAAGCTCCTGAAACTCATTCTGGGAAGCGGCAGGAACCTCTATACAGTATTCGGGCTGTACGGTTAATCCGTGGCTGATCAGCGCAGTCATGTAGCCGGTTTTGCGGTCTGCGGAAAAGACCAGGGAATTATCTACACCCAGATAAGCGATCTTCCGGTGGCCCAGAGCATAAAGATACTCCGTTGCCTCCTGTCCGGCCAGAAGGTTGTCATTATCGATATAGATCGTATGATTGGTGTATTGTGCCGGTTTTCCAATCAGGATATAGAGAAGTCCTTCACTGAAAAGAAAATCAATAACAGGATCATTCACACGGGAATAAAGAACAATAAATCCGTCAACCTTACCGCTTCTGGACATGGAACGTACTGCGTTAAGGATCTCTTCTTCATTCTGACCGGTAACAATGGTGCTGATATACTGATGTGCGTTACAGTAGTGGCTGATCCCCCGGATCGTCTCAAGGTAAAAGGAATTCTCGTATGTCTCCTTTGGGGATGGAGGCAGGATGATACCGATGGAGCGGGAAATCTGTGCTGCCAGGTTGCTGGCCTGGAAATTCGGCTCATAGCCAAGCTCCGCCATGGCTCTGCGTACACGTTCCTTGGTTTCTTTACTGATAGATGGATTATTTTTGCAGGTTCTGGAAACGGTGGACGGGGACACCCCGGCCAGAGCTGCCACATCTTTGATGGTTACTGCCATAAATTTGCCTCCTCACGGATATGCCGGATCAAAGCGGAAGTATGCCTCTGATCCGGCCTTTTTTATCTCAGTCTGATAGAGATATTGTAGTTCATAACAAGGATACTGTCAAACATATTGCACGGAAAATTGCATGAAATTGCGTAAAAACAGATGCACAGAAAATCAGGTAGTGAGATGCAGATAGATTCTGTTTGACATAATGAAAAACTGCACAAAATCAGGATGTAAAAATTGTAAGAAAGGTAGAAAAGACAAAAACGCATTGCACTTCATGCAAAATGGACGTATAATTTACGCAAACGGTTGCGTAGATTATATGAATATGCATCCGTGAGAGGATAATAGATAAGATGCTCTGAGATGCAGGGCTCAACATAAGGAGAGAAAAGATATGGATAAAAGAGCAGCCGGCATTCTGATGCCGATCACAAGTTTGCCGTCAGAGTACGGCATCGGATGTTTTTCAAAGAGTGCCTATGATTTTGTGGACTGGCTGAAGGAAGCGGGACAGAGCTACTGGCAGATCCTTCCGCTGGGACCTACCAGTTACGGAGATTCTCCGTACCAGTCCTTCTCCACCTTTGCGGGAAATCCGTATTTTATCAGCCTGAAGGCACTGGTGGAGGAAGGCGTCCTTACAAAGGAGGACTGTGATAAGGTCAGCTGGGGAAGAAGAGCAGACAGCGTAGACTATGAAAAAATCTACAAAGGCCGTTATAAGCTTCTCCGCAAAGCTTACGAAAACAGCAACATCAGCGAGAATCCGGATTATCAGAAATTTGTTTCAGAAAACAGCTGGTGGCTTTCCGACTATGCACTTTTTATGGCAGTAAAGGATCAATTCGGCGGTGTTGAGTGGACAAAATGGGCAGAGGATATCCGCCTTCGCTGGGCAAATGCCATGGACTACTATCGCAGAGAATTATATTTTGATATTGAATTCCAGCAGTATATGCAGTTCAAATTCTATGAGCAGTGGATGAAACTGAAAAAATATGCCAACGAAAAAGGCATTCAGATCATTGGAGATATCCCGATCTATGTAGCTATGGATAGTGCAGATACCTGGGCTCATCCGGAACTTTTCCAGCTGGATGAGGAGAATGTGCCGGTGGCTGTAGCCGGATGCCCGCCGGACGGTTTTTCCGCAACAGGACAGCTTTGGGGAAATCCACTGTACCGCTGGGATTACCACAGAAATACAGGATATCAGTGGTGGATCTCCAGACTGAGCTACGTATTCCGCCTTTATGACGTGGTAAGGATCGATCATTTCCGTGGCTTTGACGAGTATTTTTCCATTCCGTACGGTGCAGAAAATGCCATTGGCGGTCACTGGGAAAAAGGTCCCGGGATCGATCTGTTCCGCAAAGTGGAGCAGGCCCTTGGCTGGAAGCAGGTCATTGCGGAGGATCTTGGCTATGTGACAGATTCTGTGCGTCAGCTTGTCCATGACAGTGGATTCCCGGGAATGAAGGTCCTGGAGTTTGCGTTTGATTCCAGAGATTCCGGCTGTGCCAATGATTATCTTCCACACAACTATCCGGAGAACAGTGTGGCATACACAGGAACCCATGATAATGAGACCATCGCCGGATGGTGGAAGAGCATTATGGCAAAAGAGCGTAAGCTTGCCAGGGATTATCTCTGTGATAACTATACACCGGATAAAGAGCTGCATAAATGCTTTATCAGCCTGGTTATGAGAAGCAGTGCAAAGCTCTGTGTGATCCCTATGCAGGATTATATGGGCCTGGATAACAGCTGCAGAATGAACCAGCCTTCCACAGTAGGAAAGAACTGGAAGTGGAGGATCCGCAAAAGGGAGCTGACTGTGAAGCTTCAGAAAGAGATCCAAGGTCTTGCACTTCGCTACGGACGTATGAACTGGTCTGATTAAAAGAGAAATCCAAGAGACATATTCCATTTAAACGGGACGTGAAAGAAAGTAGAAAGATTTTAGATAGAATCGTGATTTTTTATGTGATATAATGCTGTTTCGTGGAGGCAGCTGTCAGTAAAAGGTAAGGCTGACAGCTGCCTTATTGTATTTTCAGATCTGCGGTAAATGATAAAGTGATACATTTATATATGCAGAAGATCAGAAGAGAGTGTCTGATCTGTAGCAGTGGATAATCCTGAATAACGGAAGATTTTTTACAATAAGGGGAGAATTATGACAGGAAAAACACACGCGGCAGTCGGACTCGGAACAGTGCTGGCAGTTACACAGCCCTCTACGGTTTCCGGTCTGGTACTTGCGGCAGGAACAGGAATGCTTGGAGCATTGATCAGCGACATTGATGTAGGAACCTCCAAATCCCATAAGGATGCGGACCGGATCACACTGATCGCGGTACTGCTTGTGGCAGCAGAGATCGCATTGAATTATTTTTATGATTTTTCTATCTGGGAAAAGTCCGAATAACCAGTCTATGGCGCCGGTTGCCATGGGAGTTATTATTTTTATTGCAGTCTGCGCCTTTGGAAAAAATCAGCCGCACCGGTCATTTATGCATTCGATCATGGCTATGGCCATTTTAAGTGCAGCCATATCCATGGTGTCCGTGCAGCTGGTCCTTTATTTTGTGGTTGGATTCGTATCACATCTGGTGCTGGACTGCTTTAACCGGAAACGGGTACGGATCCTGTATCCGCTGCCGGGAGGCATTGCGCTGGATTTCTGTAAGGCAGGAGGCTTTGTGGATTCCCTGCTTTTTAAGCTTGGATCTGTAGTTATGATCTTTGAGATCGTATATCTGGCTGTGCAGATGGGAGAGAACTGGAAGCTTTTTCGAATGTAGAGGATGTTTTATTTACCGATTACGGATAATTTTATATGGGGCAGATATTGCAGGAACTGAAGGTTAGAGCGTGTTTGAAAAATCATTCCCGTAATCTGCACGCCCCACTTTGCGGTATATTTCACCCGAATTCAGTTGCCGTAGCCCGCTACGGCGCCCTCATCCGGACAAAATCTCCCACAAATTGTGACGCACATCTTGCAGAAAGCCTTTTTCAAACACGCTCTAAGCCAAAAAAGGAGCAGATTTTCCAAATACGGAAGATCTGCTCTTTTTAACCGAATCAAGGGAGTCCCCTGTTTCAATTACGAATATCCGCCTGACGGTTTATAAGTGTGATCATTTATTCTTTCTGATCCTGCAGGCGCATGCTGTGTAAAGTACGTCTGTGGAAGAGTTCAGTGCTGTCTCACAGGAATCCTGGATCACGCCTACGATGAAACCGACACCAACTACCTGCATGGCAACATCATTGGGGATTCCGAAAAGGCTGCAGGCCATCGGGATCAGAAGAAGAGAACCGCCGGCAACTCCGGAAGCACCAGCCGCACTTGCAGCAGCCAGGATGCAGAGGATCAGAGCGGTCGGGAAGTCTACGCTGATACCGAGTGTATGTGCAGCTGCCAGAGCCATGATGGAAATGGTGATCGCTGCACCACCCATGTTGATGGTCGCACCAAGAGGGATGGAGATGGAGTAGGTATCCTCATCAAGTCCGAGATCCTTGCACAGCTCCATGTTTACCGGAATGTTGGCGGCAGAGCTTCTTGTAAAGAAGGCTGTGATACCACTGTCCTTCAGGCAGCGCAGAACCAGCGGATACGGATTCTGGCGTGTGCAGATGAAAGTAATGATCGGGTTGATCACCAGTGCAACAAAGAGCATGGTTCCCACCAGTATACAGATCAGACGGCCATAGCTTAACAGTACGCCAAGCCCCTGCTCGGAGATGGTTGTGAAGATCAGGCCCATGATACCAAATGGAGCAAGGCTGATGATCCATCTTACGGCTGTGGAGGTTGCATCGGAAATGTTTTCGATGACAGTCTTGGTAGTTTCACTTGCGGCCTTCAGTGCGATACCGAAGATGATGGCCCATGCAAGGATACCGATATAGTTGGCGTTGACAAGTGCGTCAACCGGGTTGGAAACAATGTTCATCAGAAGGTTTTTGAGGACCTCTGTAACACCGCTTGGCGGAGTGACGTCGGAAGTATTTGTACTTTCGGAAAAAGTCAGCATGATCGGGAACAGGCGGCTGGAGATCACAGCTGCCAGTGCTGAGAGTATATTTCCCAGAAGATAAAGTACAACAACGAATTTCATGTTTGTTTTCTGGCCTTTTCCCATGTGGCACAGAGAGCTCATTACCAGGAAGAACACCAGAAGCGGAGCAATTCCACGAAGAGCACCGACGAACAGATCACCGAGAATGGAGATCACAGATGCCTGAGGGATCGCAAGTCCGAGAATGATACCAACGATCAGACCACAGATGATACGCTTGATCAGGTTGATGCTGTTCCATTTTTGAATCAGGTTTTTCATAACTAGTTTCCTCTTTCCTATTGTGTGAGTGTGCTAAAAAAATGCTGAGCCGCAAAGCAACGATCCAGTGTAAAGGGCGGATCGTTCTAAGCCGGTATTACTGCATCGCGTAAAAGCACAACAGGATAATTATATACAATTATGTCCGCCTTGTAAAGACAAATGTACATAAAACGCGAGAAAGATATAAAAAGCGCCAGATCAATGCTTCGTCTGGCGCTATATATTTGAAGTATCAGGTCCGAATTTTCCGGAAGCTTACAGCAAAGAACAGAACCTCCGCAAAGCCTGTAATTCCCCATGAGAAAATATACAGGAGATAAAGTGAGGAAATGGTCTGGAAGTGTGCAAACACCGTATAGAACCAGATGACACGGAATACACAGGATCCCAGAATGATGATGATGGTCGGTGGGATACTTTTTCCGATGCCACGGGAAGCGGCGATACTGCAATCCATAAAACAGCTGAAGGCATAGCTGAAGCCCATGATCCGGATCCTCTCCATGCCGGCATCGATGACTGCCGGTTCTGTGGCAAACAGTGACAGAAACTGCGGACCGAAAACAAGAAGCAGTCCACCAAGGATCGCGCCTGCGATGAAGGCATAGGTAAGGCTGATCCCATAAGTTTTCAGCATACGTTTTTTATTTCCGGCACCCCAGTTCTGACCGATGAAGCTTGCGCATGCAGTATAGAAAGCAAACATGACGTTGTAGATCAGAGAGTCTGCATTTGCGGCAGCGGCATTTCCGGAAACCGTGACTGCATCGAAGGAGTTGACACCGGCCTGTACGAACAGATTTGCAATGGCAAAAATTCCATTCTGCAGACCTGTGGGAATACCAAGAAGCAGTACTGCTTTACAGGCCTTCGGGTGAAGACGGAGCTTACGCAGGGATACCCTGCATTCGTCTTTTCTCCGAAGGAGGTGGATCATTACCAGCGCTGCGGAGATATACAGTGCGATCGCGCTGGCAGTTGCCACACCTGCGGCGGCCATATGACAGACGATAACGAAAAACAGGTTCAGAAGAACGTTGATCACTCCGGCAATGGAAAGATAGATCAGCGGTCGCTTCGTATCGCCGCGGGCACTTAATACGCCGTTACCGAAATTGTATACAGCCATGGCCGGCATACCCAGAGCATAAATCTTCATATATAAAACAGCCTGGTTCATCAGCTCCGGTTTCGTATTCATCATGGACAGCATCTGTCCGGAAAACAGAAGACAGACGACACAGACCAGAAGTCCTGCGATGGCACAGAGAAGAAGAGATGTATGAATCGTTTCTTCGGTACCTTTTCTGTTTTCGGCACCCAGCTCGTGTGCTACACGAACATTGACTCCGGCGCCCATGCCGATCAGGATTCCGGTAAATAAAGTGACCAGCAGAGTTGTGGAACCAACAGCTCCAAGTGCCATGTAATCTGCAAATCGCCCTACAACCGCAACATCACTTAAATTAAAAAGAACCTCCAACACCTGGGACCCCATCAGGGGAAGGCTAAAGATGGAGGATATTTTTCCAGAGAGAGCCGGAGGTCATCTCAATGGAAGACGTTTTCATTTTTTTCATTTTCACACATAGTTTACCTCATAAAAATTATAAAAAATTCCTTCATCCAAGGTATACAATACTATGTTGGAATAGGTTTGTAAAGAGGGGAAAATAGCTCTTTTACCAGGCGCAGAGGTTTGTTTTTATTTATAGATTCTACATTGATTTCAGTACGAACAATGATATAATAAATGAGAGCAATAAGAAAGTATTTTCAGAAATATTGGAAATATAAAATACAGCAGACTAAGGAGGAACTCAATACAATGAAAATCGGAAATGATATTTATTATGTAGGTGTAAATGATCATCAGGTAGATCTGTTTGAAGGCCAGTATGTAGTGCCAAACGGAATGTCCTACAACTCCTATGTGATCAAAGATGAGAAGATCGCAGTTATGGACACTGTAGATGCCGGCTTCACAGAAGAGTGGCTGGGAAAAGTTGCAGAGGTTCTGGATGGTGCGAAACCGGATTATCTTGTAGTCCAGCATATGGAGCCGGACCATGCAGCAAATATTGAGAATTTCATGAAAGCATACCCGGATACAACTGTTGTTGCCAACACAAAGACCTTTACCATGATGGAGAATTTCTTCCGTGGAATGGATCTGGAAGGAAAGAAACATATTGTAGCCAACGGTGACACCCTGACACTTGGAAAACACGTCCTTACTTTCGTATTTGCACCGATGGTTCACTGGCCGGAGGTTATGGTTACATATGACAGCACAGACAAAGTTCTGTTTTCCGCAGACGGCTTTGGCAAATTCGGAGCTCTTGATGTAGAAGAGGACTGGGACTGCGAAGCACGTCGCTACTATATTGGAATCGTCGGAAAATACGGTCCGCAGGTACAGAAGCTTCTCAAGGCAGCAGCAACTCTTGATATCCAGACCATCTGCCCGCTTCACGGACCGATCCTTACCGAAAATCTTGGACATTATCTGGAGAAATATGATATCTGGTCTTCTTATAAAGTAGAGAGTGAAGGAGTAATGATCGCCTACACATCTGTATACGGACATACAAAGAAAGCAGCAGAGCTTCTTGCACAGAAGCTGGAGGAAAAGGGCTGCCCGAAGGTTGTTGTCTGCGATCTTGCAAGAGAAGACATGGCAGAGGCAGTGGAGGATGCTTTCCGCTACGGCAAGCTGGTACTGGCCAGCATTACATACAACGGAGAAGCATTCCCGTTTATGCGTACATTCATCGAGAACCTGACAGAGCGTAATTACCAGAACCGCACCATCGGCCTCATTGAGAACGGAAGCTGGGCACCGACTGCAGCTAAAGTCATGAAAGGAATGTTCGAGAAGAGTAAAAATATCACATGGCTTGAGAACAATGTAAAGATCATGTCTTCCCCCAGCGATGAGAATGTGGCAGAGATCGATGCAATGGCAGAGGAGCTCTGCAAGTAATTTCTGAATACCAGAACAGCTTATAAAAAATAAAGATATAACATAATAAAAAGACGTGGATCCGTAAGGCCACGTCTTTTTTATTTACCAAGTAACAGTTACATCCTCTTACACCACATAAATCCATAAGCCGGAAGCTCCACATCCTTAAGCTCCAGTGTCTGGTCAGTGATCAGATCGCGGAAGGTTCCTTCCTCCTGCATCCAGGCAGTTTTTTCGCTGTCACTGAAATTGAAGATTCCGATGAAACGTTCGTTTCCTTTCTGGCGGAGGATGCAGAGAATGCTGTCATCATGAACATCGTATGTATATACATCACAGTCCTTATCAAAAACAGATTCCTGGCTGCGGATCTGCTCCATGCGGCTAAGAGTCTGGAAGATCTGTCCCTCAACGGAGGATTTGGAGTTTCTTTTTCCGGCAAGCTCCCACTGGAAAGCACCACGGTGGATATAGCGGGAATCTGCAGCCTTATCCGGATCCTCTTTATAGGAATAATCATTGAGACGTCCGATTTCATCGGAGCTGTAAAGCATCGGGATTCCGGACTGGGTAAGCATATATGCGTGAAGCATCAGATCCTCGCGGATACCCCTTTTCAGCTTCTCGTCATCTTTTTCAAAAAGAGCAGCCTCGATCCCGCACATGGAAGCAGTAGTTCCGCAGAAACGGGCATCCTGAGTTACCGGGTCATCATTATAGAGCTCTCCGCGGCTGTCGCTTCCCGGATGCTTTCCTGTAAAGAAATCATTCAGGTAACGCTTATGAGATGGCTCATCCATGCCCCAGTCTTTCAGAGTGGCGAAATCAAGTCCCCAGCCGATATCGTCATGGCAGCGGAGATAATTCAGGAAGGTGTACTGCTTCGGAAGGCTGTTTACAACGTCCATCTGTTTTTTGCAGAAGGCGGATATCGCGGGTGGCAATGCTGTTCCAGGTTGTAGCCATGGTGGTTACATTGTAAAGCATATGGCATTCAGGTTTCTCTACAGTTCCGAAATAAGGTAACAACCTTCTCCGGCTCCATAACGACCTCACCCAGAAGAACAACACTGGGGCAGACGATTTGCAGCGATCATACGCATCATACGGACGATGGTATGAACCTGTTTCAGGTTACGGCACGGGAGTTCCAAGCTCTTTCCAGATATATGGAACCGCATCAATACGGATCACATCCATTCCCTGGTTTGCAAGGAAGAGGAAGTTATACATCATCTCATTGAAAACACGGGGATTGCCATAGTTCAGATCCCACTGATACGGGTAAAAAGTAGTCATGACATAATGACCGATATCCGGAAGCCAGGTAAAGTTTCCCGGAGCAGTGGTAGGGAACACCTGAGGTACGGTCTTTTCGTACTCGTCCGGGATCTCACGGTTGTTGTAGAAGAAGTAACGGCTCATATATTCTCCGTCACCCTGGCGTGCCTTTTTGGCCCACTCATGATCCTCGGAAGTGTTGGTTCATAACAAAATCCATACACAGGTTCATTCCGTTTTGTGGCATTTGTCAGCAAGGGCAGCAAGATCCTCCATGGTACCAAGGTCCGGGCGGACTTTGCGGAAGTCGGCTACTGCGTAACCACCGTCGGAACGGCCCTTCGGAGTGTCCAGAAACGGCATCAGATGCAGGCAGTTCACGTTGCATTCCTTAAGATATGGAAGCTTGGCAGAAACTCCCTTGATGTTGCCGGCAAAATTGTCAATGTAGAGCATCATGCCCAGCATATCCTTCTGGCGGAACCAGTCCGGATTTTTTTCTCTTTCAAGGTCGCGGTTTTTGAGAGCACGGCGGCGTGCTGTAAAATACTGATACATCTGATCGCAGAGCTCTGCAAACATGTCGTCATTGTGATAAAGCTCTGTGTACAGCCATCGAAGCTCGTCGTGATGATGGTTTAAACGTTCCTGAAAAATTTCCTGATCTTTTTTCATGATTTCCTCCCTGAATAGATATTTATAGATGTCGGGAAACCTGTAAAATATTTCCCGGCGGTAATGGTTATCTGACATTTTTCCACAGAATTATAGCATGAAGTTTCCAGTACATGAATATACGGGTTGTTATGGAATATGGAAAAATGTTGTATGTATTTTCAGTCTCCGGTTGTCTGTCGTCGTATCAGAACCGGAGTGATCTTTTTGTGGATCGGTTTTTGAAGCGGTGCCGGTTTTCTTTTCTTCATTTCGTTCATCTGTTCCACAAGCAGTTCCATGGTAGTCTGTGCGATCACATCAATCTGCTGTCCAATAGTAGTGATCGGGATGATGGACTCCGCAGCAATGGGTGAATTATCGAATCCGATGATCTGATATTCATCCGGCAGACAGTTGTATTTCTGGAAGATCAGATTGAGAAATATATTTGCGTAAGTATCATTGGATAAAAATATGCCTTTTTTCTGACCGGAATATTTACTGTCAATATCCTGAAAGATCACACGCATCTGTTCAAAAAGCTCCTGATAGGAATCACCGGAAACATTAAGGTTCAGTTCATAAGGAACATGATATTCCCGGCATGTTTCCTCAAAGGCACGGATACGGTCATAAGCCGGAATATTCTCAGGTACATGGACATTGATGTGGATCAGTACATCACACTGATTACGTATCAGCAGAGAAGTAGCCTGCATGCTGCCCATGTAATTGTCTGTTGTAACGCTGCATATATGTTCTGCTTCACGTTCAATGGCGATCACAGGAATATTATAGGAAGCCAGTTTTTTCAAAGGAAAGAGTATGGCTGAGAACAATAAGTCCTTCAATCTTATAAGCCATCAGCTCGTCCAGATACTGCATTTCTTTCTCCGGGCCGCCATCACTGACAAAAACCAGAAATTTGTAATGATAATCGGAGTAACTTCGAAGAAGCTGTGTCAGCATTTCGGAATAATAATGAAGATAAAGGTTCGGGACAATGATCCCTACAAATTCGCTTTTCCCATTGGCAAGAACCCTGGCAAGCTTGTTTTTTCTGTAGCCGAGCTCATCAAGGGCTTTTGCGATCTTTTCCTGATTTTCCAGGGTCAGAGAATCCGGATGATTGAAATATCTGGAGATCGTAGTCTTGGAAAAACCAGTGTATTCTGCAATATCGGCAAATGTTACCTGGTTTTTTAGCCATAAAAAAATAGTCTCCTTTTAACAGCAGAAAGTTATGATACGGAATGCAGATGTGATCATATAAGAGAAATCTGCAGACCGTACAAGATAATTGGATTGATGTAATTAAGTATAACAATACAAGACGTTAAATAGCAATAAAAAAATAACCAGTTAAGTTACCGGTAACTTTTCTTGAATAAATTAACAAAAAAAGGTTGACAGAAGCTATGTCATATAGTAGTATCAAATTATAAAGTAACCGGTTACTTTATCGGTTACTAAACAAGAACGAAAGAACAAAAACGGGAGGAAAAGAGAATGAAAAAAGGTTCTGCGAAAGCTGTTCCGGCAGGAAAAAGAACTGCTGCAGAAAAGCTTCAGTATGTGAAAAAGAACTGGCAGCTGTATGTGTTTTTTTCTGCTGCCTGCACTTCTTCTGACGATCATCTTCAAATACGTGCCCATGGGTGGCGTACTGATCGCTTTTGAGGACTACAATGTCATTGATGGTGTATTTGGAAGCAAATGGGTAGGACTGGAATACTTCCG
>ENA-OQET01000454-OQET01000454.1-human-gut-metagenome-genome-assembly--contig:-NODE-454-length-21636-cov-4.719838_pt1 | contig 21636 bp, 22 predicted proteins | sample MGYA00242800_ERZ504645 | MGnify/ENA primary metagenome ERZ504645 (study PRJEB26092, sample SAMD00036308) | human gut metagenome | host: Homo sapiens | study: EMG produced TPA metagenomics assembly of... | reverse complement strand
GAACATCAATCTTGGTCTTGACCTGGAAGGTGGAGTCAGCATTACATATCAGGTAAAAGGTGACAAGCCATCTCAGGCAGACATGGATGACACCGTGTACAAGCTTCAGGAAAACGTGTGGAGCAGTACAGCACAGAGGCACAGGCTTATCAGGTTGGAGACAAACCGTATCAGTATCGAGATTCCGGGTGTGAGCGACGCAAACAAGATCCTGGAAGAACTTGGACAGCCGGGATCACTGTACTTTATCAAGCATAAAGACAGTGATGGGGAATGAAAACTATTCCCTGACAGCTTCCGGATATACACTGAATAAGTCGATCGACGAACTGAAAGATACAGACTCCATCGTACTGACAGGTACAGAAGTAAAGACTGCTTCAGCCGGAGTGCTCAATGACTCAACAACAGGAAATGAAAAAATATGGGGTTGATCTTGAACTGACAGATGAAGGTGCTGAGAAGTTCAAGACAGCAACAGAGGAAGCTTATAACAACAATCATGATACAATTGCTATTTACTATGATGGTGCTCTGATCAGTGTGCCAAGTGTAAAATGCAGTGATCGAGAATGGAAAAGCTCAGATCTCAGGAAACATGGATTACGAAGAGGCTGATAACATCGCTTCTACGATCCGTATCGGTGGACTGAATCTGGAACTTGAAGAGCTGAGTTCAGAAGTCGTTGGTGCACAGCTTGGACAGGATGCACTGAAAGGCAGTTTGATCGCCGGAGCAATTGGTCTGGCAATCGTATGTGTATTCATGTGCTGGGTATATCTCCTTCCGGGACTTGCATCCAGCCTTGCACTGATCCTTTATACAGAGCTGATCCTGATCCTTCTGAATGCATTTGACATTACACTGACACTTCCGGGTATCGCAGGTATCATCCTCGGTATCGGTATGGCAGTAGATGCGAACGTTATCATCTTCGCCCGTGTGAAAGAAGAACTGACAGAAGGAAAGAGCGTACATGCTTCTCTGAAATCAGGATTCCAGAAAGCAATGTCCGCAATCGTTGACGGAAATATCACAACACTGATCGCAGCCGGTGTGCTGTGGCTTCGCGGAAGCGGTACTGTAAAGGGATTCGCCCAGACACTTGCACTTGGTATCGTCGTATCCATGTTTACAGCACTCGTGATCACAAGACTGATCATCTTTGCATTCTATGGAGCAGGTATCCGTAGCGAGAAAGTATACGGAAGACATCTGAAAGAACGTAAACCGGTTGATTTCCTTGGAAAGAAAAAGATCTTCTTCATTGTTTCCATTATCCTTTGTCTGGCCGGACCGGTCATGATGGGTGTGAACCATGCAAGAGGAATCGGTGCGATGAACTACAGCCTTGATTTCGTAGGCGGTACTTCAACAAATGTAACATTTGATAAAGAATATACACTCGAAGAGATCGACAGCCAGATGATCCCAAGTCTGGAAGAGATCACAGGAGATAAGAATATTCAGGTTCAGACAGTAAAAGAGAGCAACCAGGTAGTCTTCAAGACACAGACACTTGATCTTGAGAAACGTGAAGCACTTGCTTCATATTTAAATGAAAACTACGGTGTAGAGGCATCTGATATCGCAACAGAAAATATCAGTTCAACAGTAAGTTCCGAGATGAGAAGAGATGCGGTTATAGCTGTGATCATTGCTACAATCTGTATGCTGCTTTACATCTGGTTCCGTTTCAAAGATATTCGTTTCGCAACAAGTGCTGTTATTGCACTGATGCATGACGTACTTGTAGTTCTTGGATTCTATGTAATTGCAAGAGTATCTGTCGGAAATACATTTATCGCATGTATGCTGACGATTGTCGGATATTCTATCAACGGTACGATCGTTATCTTTGACCGTATCCGTGAGGCACTTGCAACAAAGAGCCGCACAGAAGATCTGAAGGATCTTGTAAACCGTTGCATCACTCAGACACTGACAAGAACAATCTACACAAACTTTACAACATTTGTCATGGTTGTTGCATTGTATATCCTTGGTGTAAGCTCCATTAAGGAATTCGCAGCACCACTGATGGTAGGTATCATCTGCGGTGGATATACATCCGTATGTATCACAGGCGCACTGTGGTATGTGATGAAGACAAGACTTGGCGAGGAAGCGAAGGCTGCAAGAATAGCTTCTGCCACAAAGACAGCGTCTGTAAAAGCAGCAGACAAGAAAGAAGGAGCTACTTCCACAGAGAGTAACGCAGCAGATACATCTGCAGATAACAGCTCCAAGAAGAAAAAAGGAAAGAAGACCTCTTTCAAGAACAAAAAGAGTAAAAAGCGCTAAGAAATAAAATCTGTCGTATCGGAAATGAAAAATGATTTTCGATACGGCAGATTTTTGTTATAATAAGAAGATACGATACTGACAGACAGGGAGGATGTTTGGATGGAAAAATGGTTCGTCACGATGAAAAAGGCGGATTTTAATGGAATAGCAGAGAAATATCAGATTTCCCCGATCATTGCACGACTGATGAGAAACCGTGATGTGATCGGAGATGAAGCAATTGATTTTTATCTGAATGGAACAGTGGAGGATCTGTATGACGGCTTACTGATGAAAGATATGGATCGTGCGGTAGATATTCTTAAGGAGAAAATAGAAGAGGGAAAGAAAATCCGTGTGATCGGTGATTATGATATTGATGGAGTCAATGCAACGTATATTTTGCAACAGGGGCTTGCAGGACTTGGGGCAGATGTGGATACGGATATTCCGGACAGGATCAAAGATGGATATGGATTGAATCAGATGCTGATCGACCGTGCACTGGAGGATGATGTAGACACGATCGTTACCTGTGATAATGGAATTGCGGCAATGAGCGAGATCGCTTATGGAAAAGAAAATGGGATGACGATCGTTGTGACAGATCACCATGAAGTTCCGTATCTGGAAGAAAATGGGAAGAAAAAGTATCTCCTGCCACCGGCGGATGCAGTGGTCGATCCGCACAGAGCAGATTGTGAGTATCCATTTAAAGGGCTGTGCGGCGCAGCTGTAGCGTATAAGCTGGTTGAGGTTTTGTACAGAGTGTCTGGAAAGTCAGAGCAGGAGGTAGAACATCTGCAGGATAACCTGATGGAAAATGTTGCGATCGCCACGATCGGGGATGTGATGGATCTGGTTGGAGAGAATCGAGTCTTTGTGAAAAAAGGACTTGAGCTTCTGAAGACAACGAAGAATGAAGGGCTTCACGCCTTGATGCAATGTACCGGGGTAGATACAGCGAACCTGAATACTTATCATATCGGCTTTGTGCTCGGACCGTGCATCAATGCCGGTGGAAGACTGGATACAGCCAAGCGTGCACTGGAACTCCTTAATGCATCAAACCGGAGAGAGGCAGTGACACTGGCAGCAGATCTGAAAGAATTAAATGACAGTCGGAAAGAAATGACCGAAGAAGGTGTAGAAGAAGCTGTCCGGCAGATTGAATCAAGTTCCTGGAAGGACGACCAGGTGCTGGTCGTGTATCTTCCAAAGTGTCATGAAAGTATCGCCGGAATTATTGCGGGAAGGATCAAGGAACGTTATTATCGTCCGACCTTTGTACTGACAAGGGGAGAGACAGGAGTAAAAGGCTCCGGACGGTCGATCGAAGCATATGATATGTTTGCAGAAATGAGCCGCTGCAGGGAATTATTTACGAAGTTTGGAGGACATAAGCTGGCAGCAGGACTTTCCTTAGAAGAGGAAAATGTCGAAGTTTTTCGGAAACGGATCAATGAACTTGCAGATCTGACAGAAGACGATCTTCAGATGAAGGTGTCGATCGACATGCGGCTTCCATTTCCATATATTAATGAAGAGCTGATCCATGAACTTAAGATATTGGAGCCTTTTGGAAAAGGCAACGGGAAACCGTTATTTGCAGAAAGTAAACTGCGTGTAATCCAGCCAAGGATCTTCGGAAAGAACCGGAATGTGCTGAAATGCAGACTGGAGGACCAGCAGGGAAATCAGATGGAAGCAGTTTATTTCGGAGAAGTGGAAGACTGTCTGCAGCAGATGGAAAAGAAGCAGATTATGTCTTTTACATACTATCCATCCATCAATGAGTACATGGGACGAAGAACAATTCAGCTTACAATTGTCAATTATCAGTAGATAATATCGAAAAAACCGTACAAAATTGCTTAAAATGCAGAAGAATGGGAAGTTCTTATTTGAAAAAGGAAAAAATAGTGATATACTAAATCATATTAATTGTTCAGAACTAAGGATGAATGAAGGGGGAAGACGATATGGCAGGCACTCGGGAATATGAAGATCTGAATAAAAATCTGGAGATGGTGGACGGACATGCAGTAAAAGCACCAGAGGATTATCAGGATCCGGAGGAGTTATATCAGGCCTTAATAGCTCGTGTGCGTAAGTATCATCCTTCTGCGGATATTACGATGATTGAGAAGGCCTATCAGATAGGCAAAGAAGCGCATAAGGACCAGTTTCGTAAATCCGGAGAACCTTATATCATCCATCCACTCTGGGTGGCAATCATACTTGCAGATCTCGAGATGGATAAAGAGACGATCGTGGCAGGAATGCTTCATGACGTGGTAGAAGATACGACAATGACACTCGACGAGATCTCAACAGAGTTCGGCGAAGAGGTGGCACTTCTTGTAGACGGCGTTACCAAGCTGGGACAGTTGAACTATTCCAAGGACAAGCTGGAGGCCCAGGCAGAGAATTTGAGAAAGATGTTCCTTGCAATGGCGAAGGATATCCGTGTCATCATTGTAAAACTTGCAGACCGTCTGCATAATATGCGTACGATGGAGTTTATGACACCGGCGAAGCAGAAAGAGAAATCAAGAGAGACGATGGATATCTACGCTCCAATCGCCCAGCGTCTCGGTATTTCCAAGATCAAGACAGAACTTGATGATCTTTCTCTGAAATATTACCAGCCGGAAGTTTATAATCAGCTGGTGCATGATCTGAATGCACGCAAGACAGAGCGTGAAGAATTTGTGCAGCAGATCGTTGCAGAAGTATCAAAGCATATGAAGAATGCTGATATTGAAGCGAAAGTATACGGACGTGTAAAACATTTCTTCAGTATTTATAAGAAGATGGTGAATCAGAACAAGACACTGGATCAGGTGTATGACCTGTTCGCTGTCCGCATTATCGTAGATTCAGTGAAGGACTGTTACGCAGCACTCGGTGTGATCCATGAGATGTATACGCCGATTCCGGGGCGCTTTAAAGATTATATTGCTATGCCAAAGGCAAATATGTACCAGTCCCTGCACACAACGCTGATCGGACCGTCCGGACAGCCGTTCGAGATCCAGATCCGTACAGAAGAGATGCATAAGACAGCTGAATACGGTATCGCAGCACACTGGAAATATAAAGAGACAGGCGGAAGCAACACGAAAGGATTGAACACGCAGGAAGAGAAGCTGAACTGGCTGCGTCAGATCCTGGAATGGCAGAGAGACATGTCTGATAACCGTGAGTTTTTAAGCCTGCTGAAAGGTGACCTGGATCTGTTCCAGGAAGATGTATACTGCTTTACACCGAACGGGGATGTGAAGAACCTTCCGAATGGCTCCACACCGGTTGACTTTGCCTATGCGATCCACAGTGCAGTCGGCAATAAGATGGTCGGCGCCAGAGTGAACGGTAAGCTTGTAAACATCGATTATAAGATCCAGAACGGAGACCGGATTGAGATCCTTACATCTCAGAACTCCAAGGGACCGAGCCGTGACTGGTTGAATATCGTCAAGAGTACACAGGCAAAGAGTAAGATCAATTCCTGGTTTAAAAAAGAATTTAAAGAAGATAATATTATCCGCGGAAAAGATCTGATCAGCGCTTACTGTAAGAGCAAGGGGATTAACCTGCCGGATGTGCTTAAACCGAAATATCAGCAGATCGTTCAGAAAAAGTACGGATTCCGTGATTGGGATGCAGTACTTGCAGCAATTGGACACGGCGGACTGAAAGAAGGGCAGGTTGTAAACCGTCTGCTCGAAGAGTATGAGAAAGAGCATAAGAAAGAGATCACAGACGAAAATATTTTAGAGAAGATTTCAGAAGCAAATAAACAGAGAGTACACATTGCCAAATCAAAGAGTGGAATCGTAGTGAAAGGAATCAATGATATGGCAGTACGTTTCTCAAAGTGCTGTAACCCGGTACCGGGAGATGAAATCGTCGGTTTTGTGACAAGAGGACGCGGAATGTCGATCCACAGAACAGATTGTATCAACATTATCAATCTGTCTGATGTGGAAAGATCCCGTTTGATCACAGCAGAGTGGGAAGAAAATGATCAGGATGAAGGCGGTCAGTATCTTGCAGAACTGAAGATATTTGCAGATGACAGAAGAGGTCTTCTGCTGGATGTATCAAAGGTATTTACCGAAGAGAAGATTGATGTGAAGTCCATGAATACCCGAACGAGCAAGAAGGGTACAGCGACAATGGAGATGGGATTTGTCGTACACGGAAGAGAAGAATTGAATCGTGTGATCGGAAAGCTCAGACAGATTGAAAATGTAATTGATATTGAGAGAACAACAGGCTGATCAAGGAAAAGTCGATGGAGGGAAAAGAATGAAGGTTGAAAGTATTGTACTTGGGTCTATTGGAACGAATTGCTACATTGTAACTAATGAAGAGACAAAGGAATGTTTTGCCGTAGATATGGCAGAATGTCCGCAGGAATATGTCAATTATATCAAGAACAATGGACTAGAAATGAAAGCATTGTTTCTGACGCATGGACATTTCGATCACATCATGGGAATTGATGATTTCCTCAAAGCCTTTCCTGTGCCGGTTTACGCAGGCGAAGACGAACTTCCTGTAATCGAAGATGACCGCCTGAATGTATCTTCTATGTACGGACCGAAATACGCATTCCACGGAGCAAAGCCGGTGAAAGACGGCCAGGTGATCGAATGCGCAGGGATTGAAGTTGATGTACTTCATACACCGGGGCATACAGTAGGAGGATGCTGCTATTACCTTCCAAAAGAACACAGACTGTTCAGCGGAGATACACTGTTTTGTGCTTCCATCGGAAGAACAGACCTCCCGACAGGAAGCAGCAGCCAGCTGGTCCGCTCTGTACAGGAGAAGATCATGACACTTCCGGATGACACAAAGATCTATCCGGGACATATGGAAGAGACATCAGTTCAGTTTGAGAAGGAGCATAATCCATTCATATGATAAAGATAGAAAGTAAGAAGAACAAATTTACTTATAATGTATATCATGTCACGAAAGCATTTTATCCGAAAGAGGATATCGTGCAGACAGTAGATGAGAAGCAAGAACCACTGGTGAAGATACATTTGCCGGAAGGGACTTGCTTTTCCCTTGCACCGGAAGAATGCGTGCAGACAGAAGATGTGCAGGAAGAGAAACGCAATGTAACGAAGAAAGTCTATCAGTTTCTCTCAAAGCAGACAGGACAGGAACTTGCCTGGGGCATGCTGACCGGAGTCCGTCCGACAAAACTTGTAATGCAGAAAATCGAGCAGGGAATGACAAAAGAAGAAATCTTTGAATTTCTAAAAGAACAATATTGTGTTGGTGATAAAAAAGCACAGATCGCTTATGAAATTGCCTGCCGTGAAAAGGCACTTCTTGATCAGTTGGACTGCAAGAATGGCTATAGCCTGTATGCAGGAATTCCATTCTGTCCAAGCATCTGTTCCTACTGTTCCTTCAGCTCTTCACCAATTGCTGAGTGGAAAGATCAGGTCGATCGTTACCTCGATGCGATGATCAAAGAATTGAAAGCTACCGCAAAGCTGATGCAGGGAAAGACACTGGATACCGTATATATCGGCGGCGGAACACCGACGACACTCGAGGCAGATCAGCTTGACCGACTGCTCGGTACAATCCGGGAGAATTTTGACTTAGAACATGTGCTTGAGTTTACAGTTGAAGCCGGAAGACCAGACAGTATCACACGAGAAAAACTTGAGGTAATCCGCAAATATCCGGTAACCCGCATCTCTGTCAACCCACAGACAATGCAGCAGAAGACACTGGATCTTGTCGGAAGAAAGCATACGGTAGAAGATGTAGAACAAATCTTCCACCTCGCACGTGAGCTTGGATTTGATAATATCAATATGGATCTGATCGCCGGACTTCCGGGAGAAGATGCGGCAGATATGCAGGATACACTTGAGAAGATCGAGAAGCTTCATCCGGATAGCCTGACAGTACACGCACTCGCGATTAAACGTGCTGCGAAGTTTGGCCAGGAAGGAAGAACAATGGATCCGGGAACAGAGATCACACAGATGGTCGAGGCGGCAGCAGCGTCAGCAGAACGCATGGGGCTTGTGCCATATTACCTGTATCGCCAGAAGAACATTGCCGGAAACTTCGAGAATGTCGGTTATGCAGAGCAGGACAAGGCTGGGGTGTATAACATCTTGATCATGGAAGAACGCCAGACAATTATTGCCTGCGGTGCCGGCTCTACGACAAAGCTTGTTTTGCCGGAGAAAATCAAGACAAGCAGTGGTAAAGAGACAAATCTGATCCGAGTAGAAAATGTGAAGAATATTACAGAGTATATTGACCGTATTGATGAGATGATAGAGCGGAAAGAAGCGCTTTTTGAGAAATAGGAAAATTGAAAAGAATATGAGGGAATGCAAGAAAGGACGGAGCTGCCGTGAGGCAGAGACGTCCTTTCTTGGGATATGAGTGGGGGAGTTATAATGAATCCTGTATTCAGGTCGCAGTTTATGATGATGGAACTGGAGAAGAAGTTCGGAGTAAATTCGGAAAAGAGTCAAAGTAAAGACGGAAAAACATCGGAGATAGAGTGGAGAACAGAACTCAACGATACAGAACTAAAGAAGAATATTGCAAAGAACTTACATATTAAGACAATTTCAGAAAATTTACTTTTACTATGTGCAGTAGTTATAGATTTCTCATGAGGAAGAAAACAAAAAATAAAAGAATAGGGGCACTGTGAAAATTATTTGGAGTTAATTTCACAGTGCCCCTATTCTTTTATAGTCCGTTACGATATTTTATTGGTGAGATTCCTTTTGTTTTTTAAAATAACCGACTATTAGAACATTATTAATATGAAGAGCTATGCTTTTTTTTCAAAACAAAGTTACGTAGAGTACATTACTCTACGAAATACGCTTTTTATTTAAATTGTTTCAAATCTTAGTATAATTATCATGTATAGTTTACTCTTTTCAAATATTTCTGTCAATGTATATACGTTCATTTTATATATTTATACAATCTCTTAGCAAAAAAGTCGAAAAATAGACACTTTCGTCATTTTAATCTCCTTTTTTGAATAGTTTTTTATCTATTCGCCGTCAAATTCATGGTCAATTGTCAGTCAATTTACAAGCTATCAGATCTGAAAATCAAAAATATTTATTTCATTTTATCTAATCCATTTCGCACCTTTGTAAACACATGTATTTAAAAATTAATCATAATTATAAATTTTACAGAATTTATTTACCGTCAAAATGATGGTCAACATTCTGACAGCCCTTGATTTATAAGACTTTTCCCCAAAGTTCGTAGAGTAATGTACTCTACGAAATTTTTCGAAAAGGATGAGGACTTATGGGAAGAAGACCAACAGACCTGTCAGGAAGAAAGTTTGGCATGTTGACAGCCAAGTATGCGACAGAGAAAAGGGATAAACGGGGCTCCGTTTATTGGCATTGTGTCTGCGATTGCGGAAATGAAGTTGATGTAACGGCAGCAGGTCTTGTGCATGGCAATTATCAGAGCTGCGGTTGTTTACAAAAGAAGAACCGTCAGGAAATTGCGCAGAGACGACATCTCGTAGACGGAACCTGTGTTGAAGTACTAGAAAAAAGAAAAAGCAGAAAAGATAACATGAGTGGTTTTCGGGCGTTTTCCAGTTGAAGAATTGTAATCGGTATCGTGTGGATATCGGATTCAAGGGAAAAACGCTATTATGTTGGTCTTTTTGACAATTATGACGAAGCGGTGCAGGCAAGACTTGCGGCGGAGAACCTGATTCACAATGGTTTTATTCAGAAATGGAAAGAATGGAATGAGAAGGAAAAGGAAAATCCAGAATGGGGAAAGCAGCATCCGCTTGTTTTTGATGTAAAGAAAGAGGATGGAGAGATTCGGGTGAGGGTGTAAAGAATCAGAACCGAATCCATCTTTTGTAAGTTATAGATTTAAAGTGAGAAAGGAAAGAGTTTTTATGAAGGGAATTATTTTAGCAGGTGGATCAGGTACACGTCTGTATCCATTAACAATGGTAACAAGTAAACAACTTTTACCAATTTATGACAAACCAATGATTTATTATCCAATGTCAGTTCTTATGAATGCGGGGATTCGCGACATCTTAATTATTTCAACTCCACAGGATACTTCAAGATTCAAAAGTTTATTAGGAGACGGACACCAGTTTGGTGTGAATCTTACATATGAAGTTCAGCCATCACCGGACGGACTTGCTCAGGCATTTATCATCGGCGCAGATTTCATCGGGGATGATTCTGTAGCAATGGTGCTCGGAGATAACATCTTCGCAGGACATGGACTTAAGAAACGCCTGAAAGCTGCAGTTGACAATGCGGAAAATGGAAAAGGTGCGACAGTCTTCGGATATTACGTAGATGATCCGGAACGTTTTGGAATCGTGGAATTTGACAATGAAGGAAAAGCAATTTCAATTGAAGAGAAACCAGAACATCCAAAGAGCAATTACTGTGTGACAGGATTGTACTTCTATGACAATCGTGTTGTTGAGTATGCGAAGAACTTAAAGCCATCAGCACGTGGAGAACTGGAAATCACAGACCTGAACCGTATTTACTTAGAAGAAGGCTGCCTGAATGTAGAGCTTCTCGGACAGGGATTCACATGGCTGGATACAGGAACACATGAAAGTCTTGTGGATGCGACTAATTTTGTGAAAACAGTTGAGCAGCATCAGCATCGCAAGATTGCATGTCTGGAAGAAATCGCTTACCTCAATGGATGGATTAGTAAAGAAGAGCTAATGGAAGTCTATGAAGTGATGAAGAAAAATCAGTACGGACAGTATCTGAAAGATGTAATGGACGGTAAATATAGAGAGCATTTGTATTAAAAAATGCAGAGATGAAAGAAAATATAGAGAGTTAGAGGAGATTGAAAATGAACATTATTGTTACCGGAGGAGCCGGATTTATCGGAAGTAACTTTGTATTCCATATGTTAAACAAATATCCAGATTACAGAATCATCTGCCTGGATAAGCTGACTTATGCAGGAAATCTGTCCACACTGGAGCCGGTGATGGATAACCCGAATTTCCGTTTTGTGAAAGCAGATATCTGTGACAGAGAAGCAGTAAATAAATTATTCGAAGAGGAGCATCCGGATGTTGTTGTTAACTTTGCAGCAGAGTCTCATGTAGACCGTTCGATTGAAAATCCTGGAATCTTCCTTGAGACAAATATCATGGGAACACAGACACTGATGGATGCATGCCGTAAATACGGTATTAAGAGATATCATCAGGTATCTACAGATGAAGTATACGGAGATCTTCCGCTGGATCGCCCGGATCTCTTCTTCACAGAGGAGACACCGATCCATACAAGTTCTCCATACAGCAGTTCCAAAGCAGGAGCAGACCTTCTTGTTCTTGCTTACCACCGTACCTACGGACTGCCTGTAACAATCAGCCGTTGCTCTAATAATTACGGACCATATCACTTCCCGGAGAAGCTGATTCCTCTTATGATTGCAAACGCATTAGCAGACAAGCCGCTTCCGGTATATGGAGAAGGGCTGAACGTGCGTGACTGGCTGTATGTGGAAGATCACTGCAAGGCAATCGATCTGATCATCCATAACGGTCGTGTGGGTGAAGTTTATAACGTTGGTGGGCACAATGAGAAACAGAATATAGAGATTGTAAAGATTATCTGTAAAGAGCTTGGAAAACCAGAATCACTGATCACTCATGTCGGAGACCGTAAAGGACACGATATGCGTTACGCAATCGATCCGACAAAGATCCACAACGAACTCGGATGGCTTCCAGAAACGAAGTTCGAGGACGGAATCAAAAAGACAATCCAGTGGTATCTCGATAACCGTGAGTGGTGGGAGACCATCATCAGCGGTGAATACCAGAACTACTACGACAAGATGTACAGTAACCGCTAAGTAACAATAGATTAACCGGAGGAAAAAACAAAATGAAGTTTTTTGTAACAGGTGTCGGCGGTCAGCTGGGACATGATGTGATGAACGAACTGCTGGGAAGAGGACATGAAGGTGTTGGTTCTGACATTCAGGAAATCTACAGTGGTGTAGCTGATGGTTCTGAAGTAACGAAAGCACCGTATGTATCCTTGGACATTACAGACAAAGAAGCAGTTGAAAAAATAATTTCAGAAATCAATCCGGATGCTGTGATCCACTGTGCTGCATGGACAGCAGTGGATCTGGCAGAGGATGAAGAGAAACAGGAAAAAGTATGCGCCATCAATGCAGGTGGAACACAGAATATTGCAGAAGTCTGCAAGAAGCTGGACTGCAAGATGACATATATCAGTACAGACTATGTGTTTGATGGACAGGGGACAGAGCCTTGGAAACCGGATTGTAAAGAGTATGCTCCTTTGAATGTATATGGAAAGACAAAGCTAGAAGGAGAACTCGCAGTCAGCGAGACATTAGAGAAATACTTTATCGTTCGTATTGCATGGGTATTCGGTCTGAATGGGAATAACTTCATTAAGACGATGCTGAAGGTTGGAAAAAATCACGATACTGTGCGCGTAGTAAATGATCAGATTGGAACACCAACTTACACATATGATCTTGCTAGATTGCTCGTTGATATGAGTGAGTCAGAGAAGTATGGCTATTATCATGCAACAAACGAAGGCGGTTATATCAGTTGGTATGACTTTACGAAAGAGATTTACCGTCAGGCTGGATATACAACAGAAGTACTTCCTGTGACAACAGCAGAGTATGGATTAAGTAAAGCAGCTCGTCCATTCAACAGCCGATTGGAGAAAAGTAAGCTTGTAGAAGCAGGCTTCAAACCATTGCCAACCTGGCAGGATGCGTTGAGTCGTTATCTGAAGGAAATAGAAGAATAGAAGCAAAAGTAGGAGTTAAGTGTAATGGGACAGATTACAGTTGAGAAAAATGTAGGCGGAATTGAAGGATTGTGTGTGATCACTCCGGCAGTACATGGAGATGCACGCGGATACTTCATGGAAACTTACAATGAGAATGATATGAAAGAAGCAGGGATTGATATTCAGTTTGTACAGGATAACCAGTCCATGTCTACAAAAGGTGTGCTGAGAGGATTGCACTTTCAGAAGCAGTATCCACAGACAAAATTAGTTCGTGCGATTAAAGGTTCTGTATTTGATGTGGCAGTTGATCTGCGCGCTGGAAGTGAAACATATGGTAAATGGTACGGACTCGAATTAACAGAAGAGAACAAGAAACAGTTCTTAATTCCAAGAGGATTCGCACATGGATTCTTAGTCTTAAGTGAAACAGCTGAGTTCTGCTATAAGTGTGATGACTTTTACCATCCGAATGATGAAGGTGGAATGGCTTGGAATGATCCGGAGATTGGGATTGAATGGCCACAGGTGAAAGGTGAATATCAGGGTACTGCGTCTGCAGAAGGATATGAACTGGAGGATGGAACAAAGCTTAATTTGAGTGAGAAGGATCAGAAGTGGCTGGGAATAGAAGATACATTCAAGTTCTAAGTGATAAGTAGTAAGGCGGAATAAGAAATTTAATTACATCAATTAGAATAAGATTAGATAAGTAAAACAATCGAATCACTTATATGTTAAGAGCATATTTAATGGGAGTTGTTGAGTCTTAATAATATTATTTAAAAACTCCCACTTAATAAAAATAATTATTAGGAGAAGATAGAATTAATAGAAATCTTTATTATAAGAGATTTTTATTTATGAAATTAGGAAAGAACTATATTCAGTATGTCTATCTTTAGTCTACAAGTATAAAAATTAAATAAATATACGAATCTTCTAAATTAGAAAATACATTTTGCGCTATTCAGCGGTCGCAAATATGTTTTGAAACGACCGCTGTGCGGATAGAATCAGTCGTTGTACACGTAAACTTCGTTGTAAATGGCAAGGTCTAAAGTCGACATGAATGTCTCATTGACACCAAAATGCAAGTGTAAAGTGAGGGATCAAGCAGATTAATAAATGATCTGTTACGCATATTTTAATATTAACCATTTAGCTTCGCATTTCGGTCGTTTTGCTCTGCAAACCTGGCTACTTGGATATGCTAGATGCAGAAGATTCATATGTTTGTTTAACTTTGGGGCGAAAAGTAGAAAAGGAGAGTAAATAATAATGCAACATGTATTTTTAGTAGGAGCCAAGTCACTAGGCGCATATGGAGGGTATGAAACATTTATAAATAAGTTAACAGAATATCATGCTAATAACCGAAATCTGAAATACCATGTCGCAGTTAAAGCAAATGGACAAGGAGCTTCTGTTCCAGAAGGTGTAGAGGTATATAATGGGAGATATACATATCACAATGCTGACTGTTTTCAGATAAAAATCCCTGAAAAATTAGGCCCAGCTCAGGCCATATATTATGATTGTGCAGCATTGAAAAAAAGTATAGAGATAATAAAAAATGAAAATATAAAAAATCCTATTATTTATATAATGACATGCAGAATAGGACCATTTTTTAATCACTATCGTCACATAATTCACACTCTTGGTGGACGTGTTTTCCTTAATCCGGATGGACATGAATGGATGAGAGCAAAGTGGAGTAAACCAGTAAGGGCGTATTGGAAATATAGTGAGAAAAAGATGGTAAAGGGGAGCGATTTAATAATTTGCGATAGTAAAAATATCGAAAAATATATTACAAAAACATATGGAGTGAAAAATACAACTTTTATTGCTTACGGGGCGGATTTGACACTTAGCAAACTTTCCGATGATGACGAAAAACTTGTAAGTTGGTATAAAGAAAAAGGCTTGACAAAGAAAGAATATTACCTTGTTGTTGGTCGTTTTGTTCCTGAAAATTCTTTTGAAGTTATGATTCGCGAGTTTATGAAAAGTAAAAGTCAAAAAGATTTTGCACTGATTACTAACGTAAACGGAAAATTTCTAAATGAGCTTGCGAAAAAGTTAGATTTCAAAAGTGATAAGAGAATTAAGTTTGTAGGAACAGTTTATGATCAGGAACTATTGAAAAAAATTAGAGAAAATGCATATGCATATTTCCATGGGCACACTGTAGGAGGCACTAATCCTTCATTAATTGAAGCACTTGGAAGTACAGACCTTAATTTATTAGTTGATGTCGGATTTAATAAAGAAGTTGCAGAGGAGTGTGCGTTGTATTGGAATAGAACTGAAGGAAATTTGGCCGAATTAATAAATAAAGCAGATCAGATGAAAACAGAAGAAATTGAGAAGATTGGTTATAGTGCAAAAAAGCGTGTAGCTGAAGAATATACTTGGGAAAAGATTTGCGGAATGTATGAAGAAGCATTTTTGAAATAAAAGAAGAGAGAGTTTTAAATATGAAAAAAATAGATTTGGAGAATAAAACAATTTTAGTAACAGGAGCTGCAGGGTTTATAGGATCAAATCTTGTGAAACGTATTTATCAGGAAACATCAATGGTTACAGTTATTGGAATTGATAATTTAAATGACTATTACGATGTGGCATTGAAGGAATTTCGGTTAAAAGAACTAAAGAAGTATTCTAGTTTCACGTTTGTTAAAGGAAATATTGCTGATAAAAAATTGATTATGGAACTCTTTAAAAAGTATGAACCAGCAGTTGTTGTGAATTTAGCTGCCCAAGCAGGTGTTCGCTATTCTATTTCTAATCCAGATGCTTATGTAGAATCAAATTTGGTGGGATTTTTTAATATATTAGAAGCTTGTCGCAATTATCCAGTTGAACATCTGGTATATGCATCATCATCATCTGTTTATGGTTCGAATAAAAAGGTTCCATATAGTATAGAAGATAAGGTAGATAATCCGGTATCTTTGTATGCAGCAACTAAGAAAAGTAATGAGTTGATGGCGCATGCATATTCTAAATTGTACAATATTCCATCTACAGGCTTGAGGTTTTTTACTGTTTATGGGCCGGCTGGTCGTCCAGATATGGCATACTTTGGATTTACAAATAAATTAGTTAAAGGTGAAACTATTAAAATTTTTAATTTTGGAAATTGTAAGCGCGATTTTACATATGTGGATGATATTGTTGAAGGGGTTGTTCGAGTAATAAAACAGTGTCCAGATAAGAGAAACGGAGAGGATGGTTTACCTATTCCTCCGTATGCTGTATATAATATCGGAAATCAGAATCCAGAGAATTTGCTTGATTTTGTACAAATATTAAGCGAAGAGTTGATTAGAGCAGGAGTACTTCCTAAAGAGTATGATTTTGAAGCTCATAAGGAGTTGGTTCCAATGCAAGCTGGTGATGTGCCTGTCACTTATGCAGATACAAGTGCTTTAGAACGGGATTTTAACTTTAAACCATCTACAAGTTTAAGAGAAGGATTAAGAAAATTTGCAGAATGGTATGCAGACTTTTATAAATAACAGGAGAAAGTAAAATGAAAGATTTAAAAATTGCTGTAGCAGGAACAGGATATGTAGGACTTTCTATTGCGACATTACTTAGTCAGCATCATCAAGTAACAGCAGTAGATATTTTAGAGGAAAAGGTCAAGTTAATAAATGAACGTAAAAGTCCAATTAAAGATGAGTATATAGAGAAGTATTTGCTTGAGAAGAATTTAAAGTTAATTGCAACAGTAGATGGGGCATCTGCATATAAAGATGCAGATTTTGTAGTAATTGCCGCGCCTACAAATTATGATAGTAAGAGAAATTTTTTTGATACAAGTGCGGTTGAGTCTGTTATTGAATTGGTTTTAAAAGTAAATCCAAAAGCAATAATGGTAATCAAATCTACTATTCCAGTTGGCTATACAGAACATGTGAGAAATAAATATGGAACAAAAAACATTATTTTTAGTCCGGAATTTTTAAGAGAAAGTAAAGCACTTTACGATAATTTGTATCCTTCTCGTATTATTGTAAGTTGTGATGAAGAGAGTAGAAAAGCAGCGGAAATATTTGCAGAATTACTAGTTGAAGGTGCTATCAAAAAAGATATAGAAGTTCTTCATATGGGATTTACAGAAGCGGAAGCAGTAAAGCTATTTGCCAATACTTATCTAGCACTAAGAGTGTCTTATTTCAACGAGTTAGATACATATGCAGAAAGTAAAGGACTAGATACAAAATCTATTATTGATGGAGTGTGTCTAGATCCACGAATAGGTTCACATTACAATAATCCATCATTTGGATATGGAGGTTATTGTTTGCCAAAGGATACGAAACAATTATTAGCAAACTTTCAGGATGTTCCAGAAAACTTAATTGAAGCTATTGTTGAAAGTAATCGAACAAGAAAAGATTTTATTGCAGATAGAGTATTAGAGATTGCTGGAGCATATGGTGCAAATGATAGCTGGGATGAAAGTAAAGAAAAAGAAGTAGTAATAGGTGTGTATCGATTAACAATGAAGAGTAATAGTGATAATTTTCGACAGAGCTCTATTCAGGGGGTTATGAAACGCATTAAAGCTAAAGGAGCGACAGTTATTGTGTATGAACCAACTTTACAAGACGGAGAGACTTTTTTTGGAAGTAAGGTTGTTAATGATTTGAATGCTTTCAAGGAACAAAGTCAGGCAATCATTGCTAATAGATATAATGAAGAATTAGAGGATGTGTCTAAGAAAGTTTATACGAGAGATATTTTTAAGAGGGATTGATGGTGAAGAGATATGAGGATTATTGTAGCAAACTATAGATATTTTATTGCTGGTGGGCCAGAAAAATATATGTTCAAGTTTATGGAGGCGGCAGAAAAAAGAGGGATTGAAATAATTCCATTTTCTGTTAATAATCCTCAAAATTTTGAAACACCATATAGTAAATATTTTGCAAAACCAAGATCGAATGAATTGATGTATGCAGATACAAAAAAATCAATAGGCAACATAATTGGAATGATTAGATCGACTGTATGGAACTGGGATGCTGAATCAAGACTAAGAAAATTGATAAGGGATACAAATCCAGATGCGGTTTATATATTACATGAAATAAATCATTTGTCTCCTTCAATCATAAGAGCTGCAAAAAAAGAAGGAGTACGAGTTGTGCATAGGATATCAGATTTTTTTATGTTATGTCCCAAATACGATTTTTTATGTGGAGATGATATTTGTGAGTCATGTATCCATGGGGATTACTCAAAAGCTATTAAAGAAAAATGTATGAAAAACTCAAAAATGGGAACTGTTTTAAGAGTATTTGCCATGAAAATGTATAAGTGGAAAAGGATTTTTGATGACGTTGATAAATTTGTATGTACATGTAACTTTAGTAAAAATAAACTTATTGAGGGGGGGAATTGCTCCTGAGAGGATTGAGGTTGTAAATACTTTTATTGATTCATCAGTTATTACACCATGTTTTAAAGACAAACATTACTTTTTATTTTTAGGAAGAATGGCACACCAAAAAGGTACTGTCTATGCAATTGAAGCTATGAAATATTTAAAAGAAACAGATTATATACTTAAAATAACGGGTGAATTATCTGATTCTGAAGAAGATTTGAAAATTGCGCAATACATCAAGGAAAACAAACTAGAAAATAAAATTGAATTTACTGGATTTAAGCATGGAAAAGAATTACAAGATTTGATTTCTTATGCTACTTGTATAGTATGTCCGGCGATTTGGTATGAAAATATGCCAAATACTGTGATTGAGGCATATGCTTACGGTAAACCAGTGGTTGCATCTCGTATTGGAAGTTTAGCAGAAATAGTTATTGATGAGGAAACAGGCCTCTTATTTGAAATGAAAAATTCTAAAGATATGGCTGTAAAATTAAGAAAGTTTATTAATGATAATACATTAAGTAATACGTTAGGAACAAAAGCAAGAAAAAAGGTAGAAAATGATTATAATGAGGTCAATCATATGAATAAAGTTTTAAATATAATTTGTGGAAAGGAATGGAATTAATGAAAATAATTAAATATCTCAAAAATCCGAAACGACTCTTTTTTTGTTTAGGCATGAGAGGAAAACTAGGATTTATTCCTGATAAACTATATTTAAACCTAATGTATTGGTCAAACACAGGAAAATGGATAAATATTGACAATCCTAAAACTTACAATGAAAAACTCCAGTGGTTGAAGTTATATGATAGAAATCCAGAATACACAAAAATGGTTGATAAATATTTAGCAAAAAAATATGTTTCCTCGTTAATCGGAGATGAGTTTATTATTCCAACGCTTGGTGTATGGGATAAATTTGATGATATTGAATTTGAAAATTTACCTAAAGAATTTGTATTAAAATGTACACATGATTCGGGTGGATTAGTGATCTGCAAAGATAAATCCAAACTTGATTTATCAAAGGCAAGAAAAAAAATTAATAATAGTTTAAAGCGTAATTATTACAAAGCGGGAAGAGAATATCCTTATAAAGAAGTTAAGCCTAGAATAATTGCAGAAAAATACATGGAAGATGAAGCACTTGGAGAATTAGTAGATTACAAATTTTATACATTTGGAGGAGTGCCTAAAGTATTATTTATAGCATCAAATAGAATGAGTGGAAATACTTGTGCGGATTATTATGATATGGATTTTAATAAATTGCCTTTCACATGGGGGCTATCCAAATTCCAGTGTTGAAATAAAAAAATCCAAAAAAGTTTTGAAAAAATGGTATATTTAGCAGAAATTCTTGCAAAAAATACTACGGAGCTTCGCGTTAGATTTTTATGAAGTAAATGGAAAAGTCTATTTTGGAGAGTTAACTTTTTTTGATGGCAGTGGTTTTTGCGCTTTTGAGCCTAATGAATGGGATCTGAAAATTAGGAGAATATATCGTCTTGCCTTAAAATTGTGAAAAATGTTTAACTAAAATGTTATTAGAAAGATGAAAATAAAGAGTAGGATAGTGGTGGTTGGTAATGATAGATATTAGTTTTGTTATTCCTGTATATAACACAGCTATACGAGATTTAAAGCGTTGCTTAGCATCTATTTTGAAGTTAAGCAAGTCTTTGACAATTGAAATTATTGTTGTAGACGATGGGTCAGATGAATTTATAGAAGAAATTTTTTAAGCAGTATAATCAATCAAATATTAAATATATAAAAAAAGAAAATGGTGGTGTGAGTTCGGCACGAAATTTAGGGATAAATAAAGCATTAGGAAGATATCTTGCTTTTGTTGATGCAGATGATGAAATTATTCCTTCTGCATATGAAGATTTTGTTACAGTATCTGAATATGATTTAATAGTTTTTGATCTTTTGGTTATTGAAAATAAAAAAGAATATATTTGGAAATCTATTGAGAAATATGATGAGAATGATAAGTTGAGTATTTATAAGACAATAGCAGTATCTAATAGTTTTAATAGTCCTTGTGCAAAATTATTTAAAAAGTCAATAATTGATGAACACAATTTATGTTTTGATATAGATATGATTACAGGCGAGGATTTAAATTTTGTTATTGATTTTATAGAGAGATCTTCTAATTATATATATATTCAAAATTCGGCATACAAATATTATAGAGACGAAGCTTCTAGGATTAATAGATTAAAAAAATATCCAGATAGATATTATGAAAATTGTGAATATTTATATACTAGAATAAAAAAAATTTTATTAGAAAACAACATGTCGGACACTTATTATGTTAAGTTTCAAAGAGATAGAATTGATAGTATATTTAATTTTGCAGCGGATTTTCTTTCAATGAACATGTTAACATATGATAGAAAAGAAAAAATAAACGAAAGTGTTAGAGAGATAAATGGTCTTAAACTGTCTTTTACACAAGGAATAAAGGCTAGGCTTTTGAAAAAAAATAGATATTTTACAATAAAATGTATAGCTATTATTAGGATGATTTATCTCAAACTTAAATAAGGGACAATATTATGAAGATAAAGAAAAAAATCCATATATATACTTTTTTTTTGATTTTTTTATTGCATTAATGCCAGAAGTATTTACACAAATCAAACCAATATTTTATATATGTTCACTCTTGGCAATAGGGGAGTTTGGATATTTCCTTTTTTATTTTATAAAAAATAAAAGTGTACCAATCTATTTAGTTGTATGGTTATGTACATGTGGATATTTATTGATTGCGATGATATTAAATGAAAATATTAAGGATATTGATCAATGGGGAAAAACTACAATATTTGTATCTGATATAATTTATTGTTGAATTATTAGGGAGCATCCCAAAGTTTGTGTAAACCTCCAAACTGATGTAAGATAAAATTACTCAGTTTGGAGGTTATTTTATGGCAAGAAGAAAAGACAGCTCACAAAAAGCAGCAATGAGAAAAATGATGCGTGATTATTTGAAGAATAATGATATCAGCATCAAAGATGGCACCGATGTAAACAGTATCATGCGTGACATG
>ENA-OQET01000452-OQET01000452.1-human-gut-metagenome-genome-assembly--contig:-NODE-452-length-21643-cov-4.190231_pt1 | contig 21643 bp, 24 predicted proteins | sample MGYA00242800_ERZ504645 | MGnify/ENA primary metagenome ERZ504645 (study PRJEB26092, sample SAMD00036308) | human gut metagenome | host: Homo sapiens | study: EMG produced TPA metagenomics assembly of... | reverse complement strand
CATTTCTTCATGCTTAACCATTCGTTTTTGACAACATTTCAATGACCTCTTTAGTGTTTCTGAACCGACTTTTGCCGGTTTTATTGTTTAACTTTTAATTTTTCGGTAAAAATTTACCGAAGTATTGCGCTTATTAAACTGTTGAAAAATATTGGAATGCAATACGAATAGTTACAAGCGAAGTTGATATTAATATTTCATTCTGTTGGATGAAAATCTTCAGAATGCGCTGATGGGGAAAATAGACTAATTTGATGGATTTGATACTCAATTGACTGTTTTGCTATCTTTTTGTATATGAAATTCATCCTCAATCAGCTTCCAAATAACTGACAGAGGATTGATTAGCTCCATTATAAAAATACTTGAACGCATCCTTCATCATTTGTACATCTTCCGGATGGCAGTCTTTATGCAGTTCCACTAACCGGTTCAGCTCTTCTTCAATGGTCTCTACCGCTATGATGTTTGAGAAATAAAATTCCCAAAACTCAAACCGGTGTCCTTTACGTAGCGGAGCCAACGCATTCAATATCTGTTCCGAATGGTCAATCATGTGACTTTCTACGCAACTTTGTAGATAATTGGCAGCATCGGCATCTTTTCTACCTCCGATTGCAATGTTTACCAGTTTCTTGTAATATAAAGAATCCGGAATTAGATTCAGTTTATATTGAAAAGCATATACATGTTTGTGTCCTGCAAAATATAGATTTTTTCTTCCTTCTTTATCATCCGGATCAAACTGATAAGTTACGATGTATTCCATCCATGTATTTGGGAAAGCCTCGAAATAAGCCATCTGCGCTTCCTTGCTCTCCGGATGCTTCAGCAATTCACGGTAAGTTGCATTGAGCTTAACCGTGTCTGCCATGAAATATTGTGCGTATAGGTTAGCTGTCGCTATCGCGAACAGGATAACAAAAAATAGGCGTTTCATAGTGTTATATCTATTGTGATATTATCATCTTTTGCGTATCTTTCTAAGAATTCCCTCATTTGTCCTAACTTCGTTCCACTGTCATGAACTTGATATTCCTTTTTTGTTATATCTTCCGACCAAGATGTACCGGGTAATAGACACCCTTCAGTATTGCCGCCTGTATTTCCCTCATGAATTTTAATGGCTGTTCTACCGATTACATCTTTCACTTCATAATATCCTTCACGACCATCATAAGTAGAAGGCTGTACTTCATAAACTCCGGGTAGAATTGCTGTATCTGAACCCGCTTTGTTACTTCTTTCATAATCAGCTTCTGGTTCCAAGAAGTATCCCTCTAAAGTAGACAATATTTCACCGTAAGCTCCATAAGCAAACATTTTAAATTGGCTTAAAGTACTTTTATCTCCATACCTCATTCGGTTGACCACAATATTTACCCCATTGGTCTTAACCCGATTTACTCCGGTATAAACTTGAGATGTAGACATACCCGGAATGTAGTCGTGTTCACCCAAATAACCATGCCCTTCCACATAACCTCCATGCCAGTCGCCATCTTCACTCAACTGATAATAGTCTGTTTTAGACACAGGATAACCTTCACTTCCATAACGAACCCAAGAACCGTTATAGATGGAATTTCCATAATCTATCGAAGAGGCATATTCTTCTACCCTGCCTAAACCTTCCACATATCCACCGAACCAACGACCTTTCCGGGCTAATGTATTATAATCAGCTTGTGATACAGGATTATTGGATGTACCATAATTAAGGACATTCGGGTCATACATATCACTTCCTGCAGCCTGATAATCGGAATTAAGGGAGTCCCAATAATCTCCGAATGTAGCTCCATGACTGTTCCCCGAATCTTCACGAGTACGAGTCCAATACGTATTGCCATCTGCGGCTTGGTACAAAATGCCATACTCATTAAAGTATCCGCCACCACTCATCGCTCTGTTGGCAATTTCACCAGATGGTTGTTGTTCCATCTTCAATGCGTCAAAACTGTTGCTTGTTAATTTCTTTTTCATAATAAATACATTTTAAAGGTTTGTTATATGGTTTAAAGTTGTTTGCTGATTGGTAGGCAAAAGCATACATCCTAATCCTGCCAACCCGTTTTGAAGCAGAAAACCGTCTAAGGTGATTTTCTGTTGTTTCCGGTCGATGAAAGTACCTATTTCTTCCGTAGTAGGCAACGGAATGATTACTTTGCCAAAATAGAGTTCTTGCAACCATGCAATGCGTATGTATTGTTCCATGTTTTTTATCGGTCCGTTTGTTTGTGGAAAACAAATAGATTGAATTTCGTACCATAACTCCGGATGATATTTCTCTGCTTCTTGTTTCAGCTGTTCAAATATAAGGCAGTCAGCCGGAGTATACCATTTTTGTTTTAATATCCGCCGAAGTATATCAGGTAATAACTTACAGACTACATTGGCTTTTTCCATACATTTCCGCATCCGATTTATCCCTATCAGAAAATGTAATACAGAATTAATGTGATAAAGAGATATTTTTCCTCCAAATTTACGAATACCTCCTTCGCAAATATGTAATATATGTATGGCTTGTTCTTCAAAATAAGGTACATTCAAATTATCCTGCCACCGCTCTAACAAATAGACCGCTTGTCCGAACAGTGAAATTCCAGGGTTACAGGCTATCCAATTAAATACTTTCCGGTCTACGCTTTGCAATACCTCATTGGGATTTCCGTCTACAAGCCCTTCTTTCAAAAGCCGGTTGACAGCCCAGCCCACTCCGGTTAGTCCGTTTTCAAAGTCAGATGGCATATTAGCTGAGGTTCTCAACACCTTGTCAAGTAAATCACCGGCAAAATCACTATAATATTCATTGCCGGCATACGAGGAATAACGGAACAAATAAAGGATAATCCCCATCCGTCCGTTCAACAAACCGTTTCCTGTTACATGATAGCTATACAAGACCAAAGTATTGGCTATGCGCAATAAAGATTTTTCCATACATTTACTATTTTTCGGTTACGATTAACAGTTTCTATCACTTCCCTAAAAAAGCAAATCAAATCGGGTACATGATAATCGAAAGTAAATTCCATGCGATGACTCCTTACGTTATGTTCGGTTTGACTTATAACAGAACGATTTTTCAGTTGTGAAATCAGTTCATTGTATGGTATTGTAAAAAATGCCCATGCCACGTTTTCCCACATACTCACGACATTGCAGTAACATGGTTTTCGTTTAACTTTAATATCATAGGAATACCTGCAGCTGCCAATCGTATTTATACGTGCGGGCAAATTCAAATCCGACCAATTAGCACGCAACAGATTTTTTTCATTGAAACTGTCATAACTATGTAACCAGCCTGCATCATATTTTGAAAATTCGTTTACCCACTGTAATTGCGAGCAATGATTATGTATATGAAAATGATCGGGTGCAGCTTTGTGAAACTTGCTCATTACCAAACTGTCGGAAATGTAATTTTCATTATACACATGTACATGGATATTAGCATCTGCCAATGCGCGTAATTCACCGGGAGACAGACCTATCATTCTGCCAGTCACCACTGTATGAACCGCACCATCGGTAGCAGATAATTTTTCAGCAAATGTTCCACTATAAAAACAATCCGCTTTGGGTAAATCACCATCCAATACATAAGTAGGAACAGATTTTACATAGTTGGGGATAAATAATTGAAACCAATCTTTTATTACATCATTCAAATAAATCCTCCCATCTGCATAAGTGTATAAATCTATCAATTTATCCCACAGTCCGGCTTTCATAGCTTCGTGAGGACCTTCTTTGAAATGCCAGACAAACGGAATTCCCATATTGGCTTTCAACACTTCGTATGCTATATCAATAGCTCCTGTGCTTAGCTGGGCGTAAATTATGTCTGGTCGGATTTCACATATCCTTTCCTGCCAACATTCATAAGGAATGTCTTTTATATGACCAAATGGAAGAGGACCTACCGTTGAATAACAGAAACGAGGCTTTGCCCAAAGTCCATAAAGTTGATGACCGGCTTCTTCAAAGGCATACATTCGCTCTGGATTATAAGCCAACTCACCTACCAACAGTATTTTCAAAGAATCTTTGCATGGCAAAATTTCTTTACGATAGGGTGCAATAAATTTCCGGTTCGCTAATCGTCTTATAGTGAGTAGTTCTAAACCGGATAGGATGCTTTACTTGATAATATTGTCTGTATTTATTTAATCCACCGCCGTATTGCTCTCCCGTAACTTTTGTGCCGTTGATTAGGATGATTCGTCCATTCGCAAGTGACTTGTTTGGTAGGAACAAAAATTCCTTTGTCTGTCAATTTTCTCCAGAAAGTAAAAAACAAGTCTTCAGACACACATTCTTCACGTTCTGTCCAACGGTCAGACGTATTCCGATGTGCTGTTTGTACCATCAAAAGATTATAATCCATCCTTATTCCATACGTACTTTGATAAGCCAAAATGCCTGGAGCTTCCGATGCGTCATAACGTACTCCGCTAAATGCCAAAACAATATCTGTTGATTCATCCAATTTAGCTTTCAGCGTTTCCAAATGTGTGTCGTCATAATAATCATCCGAGGGTAAATAAGCAATATATTCATAGTTTGCCTGTTCCAAAGCCTGATTGACAGCATGCCCTAACCCGGTATTTTCTTCATTACGGATATAAATAATTTTTAAAGATTGGAGATAATCGGATATATACAGTTCTGTATCATCAGTAGAGCCATCATTGACAATGATTAACTCCCATTCTGAATAGGTTTGCCTTTGGAGACTGGCAATAGCCCTTCGTATAAAAGCCGCCTGATTATAGGTAGGCATTATAATGGAAAAACCTGTATGCCTCATAGTATTATTGGTTTATGAAGTGGCTCAATTTTGTACTAGATTCTTTTAAAACATAGTATACAGTCTGAATAACTTCTTATATCAATGAATGACTAAATTCATATAAAGTAAGTCCTATGTATTTTATGCTTGATAAAGATACGAAAAAGTATCTATTTTTCTTATATTGCTATCCAAAAAAATGTAAAACCACAAAATAGGGCCGACTTCATTTGCTAGGTCAGCCCATTTTCATTAGATTTTTGTCGTCAAACAAGAAAATCTAATTATGAGCAAAGCATACTTTTATGCGGACGAATATTCTACAGTCTGGTTATAAAATTACTGGATAAGCTAAAAATCTTTCAGATAAGCCGTAAACATGGTGGTGAATACTATGTAAAAACGATTCGATGGCTGGACATATTTTGTCGTTATGCTCTATGCTGTCATCATGCGTTTTGATTCCTTGCGTGAGATAATGCCGTCCATACAGGCAGAAGCCCGCAAACTTTGTCATTTCTCCAATATCCTGTTCAAGGGTGTGGAACGTCATCCTAAGACCGGCAAAAAGAAGGAGGTATATTTTTGATGGGACTTGGAATAACAAAATACCGCTCGACCATTATATATTCGATGGTTGAGCGGTATTTTGTATATTAAATCGATTTTGTCGGACAACAATGTTTTTTATTATTCTTTGATATCCTGATAAAGGAAACGTTTGATGCTCTTTTTAGCTGTTTTCTCGAACTCTTCAGGATAGAGTTTGATACGGGTAATTTGTGAATAAGCCGGCAGCATTTTGTTAAGCTCTGTACGGTTGACCTCGATGGCTGCTTCCAGCGCTTTTTTGTCCATACCTTGTGCAAAGGCTTCTTCATTGTCTGGATAAACCAGTGCGATAAGCTTGTCTCCAGCCAGAATGACAAGCGATTCGTTTACGAAAGGCATGTTGTTCAAACGGGCTTCAATTTCCTCAGGGTAAATGTTTTGTCCGGAAGCTGTAAGCAGCATGTTCTTGCAGCGTCCCTTAATGAAAATATTTCCCTCGGCATCCTTGATGGCCATGTCGCCTGTATGAAGCCAGCCATTGCAATCGATAGCCTGTGCTGTGGCTTCCTCGTTCTTGTAATAACCCAGCATGACATTCATTCCCCGGCATACCAGTTCTCCCGGGATGCGTTCCGGATCGGATGACAATACCTTTGTTTCCATATTCGAAACTGTTTTTCCACACGATGTGTACAGTATTTCATCCCAGCGGCTGTGGCAGATAAGCGGAGCGGCTTCTGTCATTCCGTAGGCAATGGTGTAGGGGAAGTTGATTTTTCGTAAAAATGCCTCTACCTCAGGATTGAAAGGTGCACCTCCGATTACTATTTCGATAAAGTTACCTCCAAATACCTCCATAGCCTGTGTGCGGATCTGTTCTTTTATCTTATCACTGACGATAGGCAGTTTCAGCAGGAGTTTCCCCAGTTTGTTGTCTACTTTAGGCAGAATATTCTTCTTGAAAATCTTCTCAACGATGAGAGGAACACATGCTATGACACGCGGACGTATTTCAGCAAATGACTCGGCAATGATTTTAGGTGAGGGCATGCGTGTAAGGAACCATAAGTGCGCGCCCACGGTTACTCCATAAATAAAATCGAAAACCAGACCGAAAATGTGTCCTAACGGCAACATTGATACCACATTGTCGCCAGGTTTCAAACCTACTTTTTTATGAATGTGTACTACATTCGAGATAATGCTGCGATAAGGAAGCATTACTCCTTTCGAATATCTGGTTGTACCCGATGTGTAATTGATGACAGCCAGCTCTTCCGGTTCTTCGCGGCGATAAGATACATTCTCCGCACGGAAGCGGCAAGGATAACGTTTCCCGAATTCTTCATTCAGATGTTCACGGGCATAGGTAAGGCGTTGTGAGCGTGAAACAACCAGATCGAAGTTTTTCAGCTCGATGATACCTTCCAGATGAGGCATGGCAGCTTCGTTGAAATTTTCCCACACCTGATCGCCCACGAACAGCATACGTGCTTCCGAATGGTTTACTATATTATGTACATTATCGGCTTTGAATTCGTGAAGGATAGGGACGGCTACTGCTCCATAAGTGATAACACCGAGAAATGTTGCAGTCCAGTTTGCGCTGTTTCTACCGCAGAGCGCGATTTTATCTCCTTTTTTTATACCTGCATGTTCGAATAGAATATGCATCTTTTCTATTTTGCGCGCTACATCTTTGTATTGTAAGGTAGCTCCCTTGTAGTCTGTCATTGCATCCAGATTCCAGTTTTTACGGATGCTTTCTTCAATAAGTTGTATTAAACTGCTTGTTGTTTCCATTGTTTCATTGCACACTAATCGTGTTAATGTGCGCAAAAATAATAAAAGTTGTCCGAACAACTGGTATATTCACTGAATTATTTTCTGTCAGACAGGGGATAATCTCCAATAATTGCTAACTTTGCCAATAAAAATAGATAAACAAAATATAGTTATGCTGATTTATAATACAACCTTTCATGTGGAAATGAACGATGCGAGAAATTTTGTAATTTGGTTGAACGAATGCTATATTCCTGAAGTCGAACAGTCGGGAGAACTGCGTAATCCTCGCATATTACGTATATTAAGCCATAAGGAGCAGGATAGCGAATGTTTTTCTTTACAATGGGAGGTAGAAGATAGTGCAGCGCTTCATCGCTGGCATACCAAGCAGGGTGCACGCTTGAATGAAGAAATGCTGAAGATATTTAAGGATAAAGTGATTGGCTTTCCCACATTAATGGAGGTGGTCAAGTGATACAGCCTGTAAAGGAAAAGATTATTTTGGGAATAGATCCCGGTACAAATATCATGGGCTATGGAGTGCTGAAGGTGACAGGAGTAAAACCTCAAGTCGTGGCCTTGGGAGTGATAGACCTGAGAAAATGTACTGATCCGTACTTGAAATTGAAGCATATTTACGAACGGGTGCAGGGAGTGATTTCCTCTTATCTGCCTGATGAGCTGGCTATCGAAGCCCCTTTCTTTGGAAAAAATGTACAGTCGATGTTAAAACTGGGACGTGCCCAGGGTGTGGCTATTGTGGCTGCTTTATGTCGGGATATTCCTGTAACGGAATATGCTCCTCTGAAAATAAAGATGGCGATAACAGGAAACGGTCAGGCCAGTAAAGAGCAGGTGGCCGATATGCTGAAGCGTATGCTGCATATTCCCGAGTCGGAAATGGGGCCCTTTATGGATGCTACCGATGCATTGGGGGCTGCATATTGTCATTATTTGCAAATGGGCCGTCCGGCTATGCCGAAAGCGTATTCAAGTTGGAAAGACTATATACAAAAGAATCCCGATAAAGTGAAAAAATAGAAAAATCATGAATGCAAAACACCTTTTAGCTATGTTGACCTTAGCAACGGCAGTTGGCTGCAATTCTATCCAGAGAAGTTCATTCGATTCGTTTGATGAATACCCTGTATATGAAGGTAAATGGGAAGAAATGACTTACTCGCCGGCTGGAACGCATTTTTCTTTGTGGGCTCCTACAGCTCAGGAAGTACGTGTCATGTTATACGAAAAGGGACAGGGTGGAGCTGTCCAGCGGATGATAAGCATGCAGCAGGCAGCCGACGGAATGTGGCAGGCTGTGGCAGAAGGTGATTTGAAAGGTAGCTTTTATGCATTCAATGTAAAAATAGATGGCATCTGGCAAGGTGATACTCCTGGTGTTATGGCAAAAGCGGTGGGAGTAAATGGCGACCGTGCTGCCATTATCGATATGAGAGAAACTAATCCTCAGGGATGGGAAAAGGATGTACGTCCGCCCTTAAAAAGTTTTTCTGATATCATTATTTACGAGATGCATCATCGTGATTTTTCGATCGATACGGTTGCAGGCATCAAGCATAGAGGAAAATTTCTGGCTCTGACGGAAGACAGCACCCATACTTATCTGGGTGAGAAGACAGGTATTGCGCATTTGAAGGAACTGGGAGTGACTCATGTGCATTTGTTGCCTTCATTCGATTTTTCGTCAGTCGATGAAACAAAGCTGAATAAGCCTCAGTACAACTGGGGATATGATCCGAAAAATTACAATGTTCCCGAAGGTTCGTATGCAACAGATCCTTATAAGCCTGATGTGCGTATTCGTGAATTTAAGCAAATGGTGATGGCTTTGCACCGTGCTGGAATCAGGGTAATAATGGATGTTGTATATAATCATACGGCTCTGACAAAAGGAAGCAATTTTGAACGTACAGTTCCCGGTTATTTTTACCGTCAGGATAGTGAAGGAAAGTTTGCCAATGCTTCGGGATGCGGTAATGAAACGGCGAGTGAACGTGCCATGGTTCGGAAATTTATCATAGAGTCTGTTTGTTACTGGGCGAATGAATATCATGTAGATGGTTTCCGTTTCGACCTAATGGGCATACACGACATCGTTACGATGAAGGAAATCCGAAAAGCTCTTGATGGAATAGATCCTACCATATTTATATATGGAGAAGGATGGGCTGCCGGTACTCCGCAGCTTCCTGCTTCTGAACTTGCTATGAAGAATAATGTTTATCAGATGCCTGGTATTGCGGCTTTCAGTGATGAATTCCGTGACAGTCTGCGAGGTCCGTTTGGCAAGGATGAGAAAGGAGCTTTCGTTATAGGACGTCCGGGGCATGAAACTGGTGTGAAGTTCGGTATTGTAGGTGGAATTGCTCATCCGCAAATAAACAACGATTCAGTACGTCGTGTTCCTAAGATATGGGCGAATACTCCTTCGCAATTTATCAGTTATGTAAGTTGTCATGACGACTTATGCCTGACAGACAGACTGAAAGTTACTCTTCCGGGGGCTTCTGTTCCGGAATTGAAGGCTTTGCAGAAATTGGCCGAAACTGCTGTGTTTACATCGCAGGGAGTTCCTTTTATATTTGCCGGGGATGAAATATTGCGCGACAGGAAAGGTGTTGTAAATGCTTACAACAAACCGGATGAAATAAATGCGATAGACTGGCGCAATAAAACAGCTTATCGTGAAGTGTTCGACTATGTAAGGGGGCTGATTGCTATGCGTAAGGCTCATCCTGCTTTTCGAATGGGAAATGCAGATCTGATTCGCAAGCATCTGGAGTTTATTCATGTGCCGGCTACGAATGTTGTTGCTTTCCGTATAAAGGGAAGTCCTTGTGGCGATAAGTGGTTGAATACGATTGTAGTACTGAATGCTCGTACAGAACCGATAAAGGTTAATATTCCAGAAGGTAAATATTGGATAGCATGTCGTGACGGCAAGATTGACTTGATTTTGGGATTGGGCATGATTACCGGAAACCAGATCACAGTCAGTCCGCGTTCGGCTATGATTATCCATCAGTAATATACAAGAACAATGCAGAATATCATTACAATTAAAGACGGGGTGACCAGACATCCTTTATATCGACTGAATGAGCCGATTAATTTACAGATAGCAAAAGGAGAACATGTTGCTATCGTAGGTCCAAACGGAGCAGGTAAGAGTTTGTTGGTGGATACTATTATCGGACGGTATCCGCTACTGATGAACGAGGTAGAATATGATTTTTCGCCTTCAGAGTCGAACTTGGTATGTGATAATATAAAGTATATAACTTTCCGTGACTCGTACGGTGATTCTGACGGAACGTATTATTATCAGCAGCGCTGGAATTCTCAGGATCTGGAAGAAACTCCAGTAGTTCGTGATTTGTTGCCTGAATGTAAGAATCAGGAGCTACGCACCGTATTGTATGATTTATTTGGGGTAGATACGATGCTTGACAAGCATATTATCTTGTTGTCTAGTGGTGAGTTGCGCAAGTTTCAACTTACAAAAACCTTACTCTCCAATCCGCGTGTGTTGATTATGGATAATCCGTTTATCGGTCTTGATGCCAAAACCCGCGACCTGTTGCATGAACTGTTGCAGAAACTTACAGAGGTAACTCCTTTGCAGGTTATTCTGGTTCTATCGAAAACGGACGATATCCCAGCTTTTATAACACATGTCATTCCAGTTGCCAACCGCTCTTGCGGAAAAAAATACCCCGAGAGGAGTATTTGTCGATAAATGCCGGTGTTCCTGCCCATGTGCTGACTGAAGAAAAATATCAGCGTATCCTGACTTTGCCTTATGCTGATAATTTGTATCATACCGAGCATATTGTAGACTTGAATAAAGTAAGTATACGTTATGGTGAACGTACTATCCTGAAAGAACTTGACTGGACTGTGCTTTGTGGTGAAAAATGGGCATTAAGCGGAGATAACGGCTCTGGAAAGTCAACGCTGCTGAGTCTGGTCTGTGCCGATAATCCCCAAAGCTATGCTTGTGATATATCTTTGTTCGGGCGTAAGCGCGGTAGTGGAGAAAGCATTTGGGAAATAAAAAAACATATCGGATACGTAAGTCCGGAGATGCATCGTGCCTATTTAAAAAATCTGCCGGCTATTGATATCGTAGCAAGCGGACTCCATGATTCTATCGGCTTGTATAAGAAAACCCATAAGGAAGATATTGCTATTTGTGAGTGGTGGATGGATATCTTTGGTATTAAAGAGCTGAAGGATCGTAATTTCCTGCAACTGTCGAGTGGTGAGCAGCGTATGGTGTTACTTGCCCGTGCCTTTGTGAAAGATCCGGAGCTGCTGATACTGGATGAACCTCTTCATGGATTGGACATGTATAACCGACGGCTGGTAAAGGATGTGATAGAGGCATTCTGTCAGCGAAAAGATAAAACACTTATTATGGTGACACATTATAAGGAAGAACTTCCTGCGTGTATAGATCATAGTCTGTATCTTGTACGAAACCGTTAAGGCTTGTTTTATTTGTGTCCTGATTGGCAGAAAGAGATTGTTGAATTGCTTTTGATGAAATCTGTGAGGAAATATTTTTGGTTTTTCGTTTCTTTTCCTATATTTGTTTAATTTTTAAGAAAGGGCTAAAAAGCCCTTTTATACATAACTAATATATGAAAACTATGAATATCAAGATTCGACTGATCATTATGAACTTCCTGCAGTTTGCTGTATGGGGAGCTTATCTGACCTCCATGGGAACTTATTTAACTAAAATTGGGCTGGGAAGCCATATTGGTATATTTTATGCCATGCAGGGTATTGTTTCGTTGTTCATGCCTGCTATATTAGGCATTATAGCTGATAGATGGGTTCCGGCACAACGATTGCTGGGATTGAGTCATTTGCTTGCAGCCCTGTTTATGGTAGGAGCCGGATATTATGGAATGACAGCGGGTGATGATGTTTCGTTTACTGTCTTGTTTTCATTTTATTCAATGAGTGTGGCTTTTTATATGCCTACACTTGCATTGTCGAATTCGGTAGCTTATACAGCGCTTGATAAAGCGGGACTGGATACAATTAAAGCATTTCCTCCTATCCGTACCTGTGGCACGATAGGTTTTATTTGTTCCATGTGGCTGGTAGACTTGTTAGGATTTCAGGCAAATTATATGCAATTCTTTACTTGTGCGGTATGGGGAGTGATTTTGGCTGTTTATGCTAATACATTGCCTCAGTGTCCGGTGACTAGAAATACCGGCGGGCAGAGAAAATCCCTTGTTGAGGCTTTGGGATTGAAGGCCTTTTTACTGTTCCGCCAGCGCAAAATGGCGATATTTTTTATCTTCTCAATGCTGTTGGGTGTTTCATTACAGATAACCAACGGATTTGCCAATCCGTTTATCACAAGCTTTAGTGCAATTCCTGAATATGCTGATACTTTTGGTGTGCAGCATGCTAATTTGCTGATTTCACTTTCACAAATCAGTGAAACATGCTGTATATTGCTTATACCTTTCTTCTTAGGACGGTTCGGTATAAAGAAGGTTATGCTGATTGCTATGATTGCCTGGGTTTTACGCTTCGGCTTATTTGGACTTGGTAATCCGGGTAGTGGAGTATGGATGTTTATTCTTTCCATGATTGTATATGGAGTGGCTTTCGACTTCTTTAATGTTTCCGGTTCCTTGTTCGTTGATAAAGAAACAGATATTTCCGTACGTTCTAGCGCTCAAGGACTTTTCATTATAATGACTAACGGACTTGGGGCTACTATTGGTACGTTGACTGCGCAGTGGGTAGTAAACCAGTTTGTTGATTTCAGCAGCACGGAACCACAAGTTGAGGGCTGGACAAATGCCTGGTTTATTTTCGCTGCCTATGCGTTGGTTGTAGCTGTTATGTTCAGTATTGTGTTTAAATATAAACATGAAGTTAAAACAGTATGAATGAGATAGAGATAAGAGTTCTTGATATGTCTGCTGTGCTCAAGCCTTCGGATGCTTTTGCATTGGTTCTGGAAGAGCTTGGAGGAGGTTTCCGCAAACTGGCTCTCATAATCGGGAAACAGGAAGCACAAGCCATAAAAATGGGACAAATGTCGTATACTCCTCCGCGTCCTTTTACTCATGACCTGATGCTGAGTGTGATGGAAAAGGGAGGATTAGTGCCGGTAAAAGGAGTGATTTATGAGGTGAAAGATGGCATTTACAGTTCCTATTTATTTGTACGCTGTGCGGATGAAACAATATTTCAGGTCGATGCTCGTACGACAGATGTTATCTCTCTTTCTCTCAGAAAAAAGTTTCCTCTGTATGTTTATGAAGATATTTTAGAAAGAGAACAGCTGCGTAATATCTCAGCTGATGGCTCTACATATTGTGTCTCAATAAACACTATAGATATTGATTCTCTGAAAAAATGCAATGGATGAAGCCGTGGAGAATGAGGACTATGAACGAGCATCACAGTTGCGCGATGAAATAAGAAAACGTGAGAAAAAATGAAGATAAATACAAGTAAACGATAATATTTAAAGAATATGCATGTATTTTAATGCTCCGGATATAGCTGTTAATCCGGAATTGCCCGAAGAAGAGGCTGGACATTGCCTGCGAGTGTTGCGTTTGACGGTGGGTGATGAAAATTAATGCTGACCGATGGGAAAGGTTGTTTTTACCGTGCCGCTATTAGTGCGGCAACCGGTAAGCGTTGTCAGGTAAAAGTGAATGAGGTTATTGCCCCAAGAACCTTTCTGGAAAGGTCATTTGCATCTGGCAATGGCACCTACCAAGAATATGGACCGTATAGAATGGTTTGTAGAGAAAGCTACGGAAATTGGTTTCGATGAACTCAGTTTCTGAATTGTCGGTTTTCTGAGAGAAAGGTGATTAAGACTGAGCGCATCGAGAAGATTGTTGTTTCGGCTATAAAACAATCACTCAAGCGCGGAAAACCAGTTGTTAATGAAATGGTAGACTTTGGACGGTTCATGCAACGTGAATTTGCGGGACAAAAATTTATAGCTCATTGTTACGAAGGAGAGAAGCCTCTTCTGAAAGATGTTTTGCAACCTGGAGAAGATGCTGTGGTATTAATTGGCCCCGAGGGTGATTTCAGCCGTGAGGAAGTTGAAAAGGCTGAAGCGATGGGATTTCGTTCAATCAGTTTAGGTAAATCGCGCTTACGTACAGAAACTGCTGCTTTGGTGGCAGTACATACCATGAATTTATTTAATAGTTAATGGACGGAGATATGAAAAAGAATATATTAGGATATTGTTTACTGCTGGTTGCTGTACTGTTGGCGTCATGCAGCAAGAAGAACAATTATGAAAACGTGCTCCCCAAAGATGCTGCAATGGTTGTGTCTGTCGATCTGGTTTCGATGGCTGAAAAGAGTGGATTGAGTGGAGATGAAGGTGCTCCGGTTGTGGCACGGCTGAATGAAGCTTTGAAAAGCGGGGGCTGAAGGAGCAGGTGAACTTATAGACAAGATCACGAAAGATCCTTCGGAGAGTGGCTTGGATTTAACTGAAAAGATTTATTATTTTATTGAATCTGGTGGCGTATCTACAGGTCTGGTTATAAGAGTTTCTGATCAAGATAAACTGGAAGACTTGTTGAATGCTTTGCATAACCAGCAGGTATGTGAGAAGCCTGTTGAAGCAGAGGGGTGTATGTGGACCTCTATGGGGCGTGTGCTGGTAACGTATACAGATGACGCATTCCTGGCTTTGCTTGACTTGAAAGGAGGGGAGGCAAAAGATATGCTTCATATGGCTTCAATGCTTTTGCGCCAGACTGAAAAGGATGGATTTACGGCAACTTCTGATTTTCAACAAATGAAGAATCAGAAAGGAGATATTGTTTTATTGTCTTCTTTGGATTTGCTTCCAGGAGAATACGTTACTCCACTTACTATGGGAGTTTCTGCTACACTGGATTTGAAGAATATAAAAGCGCTTTCTACGATATCTTTTGAGAAAGGGAAGATTGTGATGGATGTACAGGATATAACAACGGATAAAGTAATGACTTCATTGGTAGAAAAGCAGTTGCAAGCTACAAATCCGGTCAAAGGTACTTATCTCGATACTTTCCCTGCAAATACATTTTTCTGGATGTCTGGTAATGTAGATGGAAATAAAATCTATCAGTTGCTGTGTGAAAACCCGACTGTACGTCAGCAGTTCGAAAGCTCAATTATGCCTATCGATTTTGAGGCAATATTTGGTTCTATAAAAGGCGATGTGGCAGTGGCGGTAACTAATCCTTTGCAGAATGGTTTTATTGCTTATGCTGATGTCACGAACAGTCAGTTTCTGCAAACATTTGAAGATCTGAAGCCCTTGCTGGCGTTGACTAACGGACAAATGCAGCTGATAAACCGTGGTGCTGACAGTTATGAATTCCGTATGCGGAATGGCAGTATGATGGGACTTCGTGCAGGAAATGTCAGTTTCTGGTTTGGAGTGAAAAATAATCGCTTGTATTTTACCAATGATTATAATTTGGTAGATACTCGTGTTCCTGGACTTACTTTACGGGATTGTCCATGGGGACAAAAAGTGTCGGGAAAGCGTTGTTTTGTTGGGATGAATTTTACATCTGCTTCAGATCAGGCGAAGCAGCTTTTGGGTAATAACAGTCAATATGCTCCTGCTATAGGTGTGTTGCGCATTTTGGATTATATGACGGTAGAAACGGTAGATTATAAAACATCTCATATTGAGCTGACAACAAAAAGCAAAGATAAAAATGTACTTCAAATATTGTTAGAGGTATTTAATTAATGAAAAATGGAAACAATTGAATTACAACAAACTCTGCCGGAGGTATTTGCCGGCAGAGATAGTATCATTTCCGATGTTTGGCATCGGCAAGTTGCGTTTCAGAGGGGGAAGACTTATCTGGTAGAAGCCGTTTCGGGTACAGGTAAATCTTCCCTTTGCAGTTTTATTTATGGATATAGAAAGGACTATCAGGGCATTATCTGTTTTGACGGTGAAAATGTGAAGAATTTCTCTGTCAGCCGGTGGGTAGAAATCAGAAAACGTTCGTTGAGCATGTTGTTTCAGGAATTGCGTTTGTTCCCGGAGCTGACAGCATGGGAAAACGTACAGCTGAAGAATTCACTGACGGGACATTGCAAACGCAAGCAGATAGAAGATTGGTTCTCACGTTTAGGTATTTCAGACAAATGGGACCAGCAGATTGGAAAGATGTCTTTTGGACAGCAGCAGCGTGTTGCTTTTGTTCGTGCTTTGTGCCAGCCTTTTGATTTTATTTTTTTAGATGAACCGGTCAGTCATTTGGATGATGGCAATGGGAAGATTATGGCAGATATCTTGCATGAGGAAGCTGAAAAGCAGGGAGCAGGTATAATAGTAACGTCTATCGGAAAACATATTCCGTTGAATTATGACAGGGTACTTTCTTTGTAAATACAGATATTATGATTTGGAAGTTATTAAGACAGCATATTAGTGTGTCGCAGCTTGCAGGATTTTTCCTGGCTAATTTATTTGGTATGATTATCGTCTTGCTGGGAGTTCAGTTTTATCGGGATGTATTACCTATATTTACTCAGGGCGATAGCTTTATAAAAAAAGATTTTGTAATTCTCAGCAAGAAAGTTAGTACGTTGGGAACTCTTGTTGGAAAAAGTAATACATTTTCTGCGGGTGATATTGCGGAAATAAAGGAGCAGCCGTTTACTAAGAGTGTAGGTGGATTCCTTCCGTCGCAATTTAAGGTATCTGCTGGCATGGGAATGCAAGGAATACGTATGTCGACTGATATGTTTTTTGAGTCGGTTCCAGATGAATTTGTTGATGTGAAGTTAGATAAATGGAGTTTTAATCCGGCATCGGATATTGTTCCAATCATTATTCCACGTAATTATCTGAATTTGTATAATTTCGGTTTTGCACAAAGCCGTAACCTTCCTCAGCTTTCGGAAGGAGTAATGGGCATGGTGAATCTGGACATCCGGATAATGGGGAATGGGCAAGTGAAGCAGATGAAAGGGAATATTGTCGGCTTTTCAAACAGACTCAATACTATTTTGGTTCCCGAATCATTTATGAATTGGGCAAATGAAGCCTATGGCGCAGGAGAAAAAGCTGAGCCTTCGAGACTGATTGTAGAAGTTAACAATCCGGCAGATGAACGGATTGCTAAGTTTTTCCAACAGAAAGGGTATGAAACAGAAGGTAACGGTTTGGATGCCGGTAAGGCAACTTGGTTCTTGAAAATCGTTATCGGTATTGTATTGTCTGTTGGTTTGCTAATCAGTGTGCTTTCATTCTATATTTTGATATTAAGTATATATCTGTTGCTGCAGAAGAATTCTACAAAACTCGAAAATTTACTATTGATAGGTTATAGTCCTGCCCGGGTAGCACGTCCGTATCAGTTGCTTACTGTTATTCTTAATTTGGCAGTATTGTTACTGAGCTGTGTTGTTGTTATGTCTGTAAGATCTCTATATCTTGATACAATAATGAATCTTTATCCGGGTGCAGGAGGGGGAAGTATGATTCTTTCTCTGGTTGCCGGATGTATTATTTTTATAGGAGTGTCTGTACTGAATATTGTGATTATACGTCGTAAAATAAATGCTATCTGGTTGCGGAAATAAAAAGGCTAATGAATATGATACAACAAATAGAATTTTCTTTAAAACCTCGTCGAAGAGGTTTCCATTTGATTACAGAGGAAGTGATGTCGCACTTATCTGCGTTGCCTGCAACCGGACTGGTAAATCTTTTTGTGAAACATACTAGTTGTGCACTCAGTATTAATGAAAATTATGATCCTTCAGTGCGTAGTGATATGGAACAGATTTATAATCGTTTAGTTCGTGAAAATGAAAGTTATTATCAGCATACAGATGAGGGAAGTGACGACATGCCCAGTCATGCAAAATGTAGCTTGACTGGAGTTTCGCTTACTATTCCTGTTACTGGAGGGAAACTGAATCTGGGAACTTGGCAGGGTATTTATCTTTGTGAGTTTCGTGATTATGGCGGTCCTCGTCGGATTGTAGCTACAATTATGGGATAGGAGTGTTCGGATATAGTTCGTTTGTTTACTAATTATCGGGAAACAAAGAAAAATTTATTGGTATGCCTGTGTGTGAATAAATGTTTATAGATGTCTTATACTGTAAAATGATATGTTCAAAAACGCTTGATTTGTGTCAGGAAACATAGTTTTACGGCTAAAAAATGTTACATAGGAGTACACTGTTGGCAGATTATTGTATAAATTTGCCATACCAAATAGTTAAACATTAAACTATTTTGATAAAGACTAAAAAGTAGATTTTTCAGGACTATTAAAAGAACTTTTAATTATACAATAAAAGATTAAGCTTATGTCAAAAATCGTTGGACACATTTCGCAGGTAATCGGTCCGGTTGTCGATGTTCGGTTTAAATTCGACGGTGTGGATGCAGAACATGCTTTGCCGAAAATTCACGATGCTATGACCATTAAAAGACATGATGGTCGTATCTTGGTAGTGGAGGTTCAGCAACATATCGGTGAAGATACTGTGCGTACCGTTGCGATGGACAGTACAGACGGGTTGCAGCGCGGAATGGAAGTCATGCTTACCGGACAGGCTATTACAATGCCTGTTGGTCCTCAAATTAAAGGACGAGTAATGAACGTAGTCGGTGAAACGATAGACGGTATGAAGGAACTGGATAAGACAGGAGGTTTTCCTATCCACCGCGAACCGCCTAAATTTGAAGATCTGGCTACTACGCAGGAAGTCCTTTTTACGGGTATTAAGGTTATCGACCTTTTGGAACCTTATCTGAAAGGAGGTAAAATTGGATTGTTTGGTGGTGCGGGAGTTGGAAAAACCGTGCTTATCAAAGAGTTGATTAACAATATTGCCAAAAAGCACAACGGTTTCTCAGTCTTTGCCGGTGTAGGAGAACGTACTCGTGAGGGTAACGACCTGCTTCGTGAAATGATTGAATCTGGAGTTATCCGCTACGGCGATGAGTTTCTGAAGAGCATGGAAGAAGGAAACTGGGACTTGTCGAAAGTAGATTATTCTGAAGTAGAGAAATCGCAGGTTGCAATGGTGTTCGGACAGATGAATGAACCTCCTGGCGCACGTCAGTCTGTTGCATTGTCTGGATTGACACTTGCAGAATCTTTCCGTGACCGCCAGACTGGTGAGAATGGTCCACGTGATATTCTTTTCTTTATTGACAATATATTCCGTTTTACTCAGGCTGGTTCTGAGGTTTCAGCTTTGCTTGGACGTATGCCGTCGGCCGTAGGTTATCAGCCTACACTGGCTACAGAAATGGGACAGATGCAGGAACGAATCACTTCTACCAAGAATGGTTCTATTACTTCTGTTCAGGCTGTATATGTTCCTGCCGATGACTTGACCGACCCTGCTCCGGCTACTACCTTTACGCACTTGGATGCTACTACTGTATTGAGCCGTAAGATTACAGAGCTGGGAATATATCCGGCAGTAGATCCGTTGGAATCGACTTCTCGTATTCTGGATCCGTTAATTGTCGGTAAAGACCATTACGAAACAGCTCAGCGTGTAAAGCAGATTCTTCAGCGTAATAAGGAGTTGCAGGATATTATTTCTATTTTGGGTATGGATGAACTTTCGGATGAAGATCGTCTGACTGTGAACCGTGCTCGTCGAGTACAGCGATTCCTTTCTCAACCGTTTGCCGTAGCCGAACAGTTTACAGGAGTTCCGGGAGTTATGGTTTCTATAGAAGATACTATCAAGGGATTCAAGATGATTCTGGACGGTGAGGTTGACTATCTGCCTGAACAGGCCTTCCTGAATGTAGGTACGATAGAAGACGCAATCGAGAAAGGAAAGAAATTGCTTGAAGCTGCCAAAGGGTAAAGAAAACTCAACGAATTATGAAGGAAATGCATTTAGTTATCGTTTCACCCGAACGCATGTTGTTCGACGGAAAAGTTTCGCAAGTAACTCTTCCGGGAGAAATGGGGGAATTTCAGGTGTTGACAAATCATGCACCTATTATTTCTTCACTTGTAGCGGGTAAAATAAGTTATACGTCAGGGGCAGAAACTCAGTCATTACAAATTGCAGGAGGATTTGCCGACATAAACAATAATCAGATTTCAGTCTGTGTAGAACTTTGAGAAAAGTAATACAGGCGTAGAACTTAAACGTTTTTGGTAGTTTTTTAGAAAAACTGCACTATACTATGTTTTTGTTAACCATCAGAAAAAAGTTTATCAGAGAGTTGACTCTAATTGGGGTCGTGTTAACGGCTTTAGTAGCTGTAGTGTATCATATGTTCATACCAGACAGGTATTTTCTATGGTTCCCTTCAATCCCGATATTCTTTTATCTGTTTGGCTTATTTTACATAGCTATGTTTTCGTTCTACTATCGTATGGGACTGGAAAAACTGGTAATGTGTTATTTGTCATGCAAAGTTTTGAAATTTATCTTAAGTGCCTTGGTACTGATAGCATATGCTTTCTTTATCGGACATGAAGTTGTTGCTTTTATGTTGACTTATGTATTTTTCTTCTTTGCATTTCTGATATTTGAAACTCGCTTTTTCCTTTGGTTTGAAATGAAACTGAAAAATAGTAAAAAGGTAAACAATGAAAAAAATACGGTACATAGCACTGTTTCTGCTTCTGTTGATGGGAACAACAGGAATGTTGATGGCGCAAAATGCTGATTCAACGGCGGTAGCTGCTTCTTCCGAACAGAACCAGACGGAAGATATAAGTGTTAACGAACTGGTTTTCGGACATATCGGCGATGCTTATGAATGGCATATTGCTACATTGGGCAATACTGTTGTCAGTATTCCGTTGCCGGTTATCGTACATAGCAGTACGGGATGGCATGTTTTCTCTTCTTCTCGTCTGGAAGAAGGAGAATATGAAGGACTGTATATAGCACGTGGCGGAGCATACGATGGAAAGATCGTAGAACGCAATGAAGCTGGTGAGGAAGTTCGTCCGTTGGACATTTCTATTACTAAAAATGTAATGGGATTATTTATCAACAGTGCAGTTTTGCTTGTCATCATGATGAGTTGTGTGCGTTGGTACAAGAAACATCCGGTAGAGCAAGGAGCTCCCAAAAGGAGGAGTTGGGATGATAGAAGCACTTGTTCTAAATGATATATGATGATGTCATAAAAAGGATGTATCGGTGAAGACTATAAAACGTTATGCACCTTACTTGCTGACAGCATTTTTCTTTGTACTGGTAAAATAACCTGATGGGATTGATCCCTATCTTCCCAGGTGGAGCAAAATGTTACAGGTAATATTGCCATAACGCTTGTGCTGGCAGTTATAACATTTTTGTTTACCAATATTTTGGTACAAAGGAGTATTGGAAAGAAATATTTGGCCGGATGTTCCACTGGTTGAAGGCTCCAGGTTCCGATGATGCTTTGATTGAATTGATCTTTGGTATCTTTACAAAAACCGTTTGCACTGA
>ENA-OQET01000450-OQET01000450.1-human-gut-metagenome-genome-assembly--contig:-NODE-450-length-21704-cov-6.072160_pt1 | contig 21704 bp, 24 predicted proteins | sample MGYA00242800_ERZ504645 | MGnify/ENA primary metagenome ERZ504645 (study PRJEB26092, sample SAMD00036308) | human gut metagenome | host: Homo sapiens | study: EMG produced TPA metagenomics assembly of... | reverse complement strand
CCACGAAGCTGTCAAGGGCGAGGATGGAAGCCGTGAGCAGGAAGTAGAAATCTACTACCGCTTCATCGGCAAAATCGACTGACCTTTCTTTTTTACCCAACAATATCTTTAATTAAGGGAAACGGGATTATCTATTCCGGATGCAGATGTTTTGATTGAAATGGCAAATTTGCTTGATGTATCGGTTAGTCAATTGCTTGGAATTGAGGAGAGTATCCATAGTAATGGGAATTTGGCGGAAGAATTGGCGGAACTAAATGAACAGCTGGCAAGAAAAAAGCAAAAAGAAAAGTTGTTGTATCAGGCAAACCAGAAAAGAGGTCTGATTCTGTTTGTTACATTTTTATCTATGATGATTACAATGAGTGTGAAAAATGAAGTCGTATCAATTCTAATGGCAGGAATATGTATGCTGATTGCAGGTATCGTACTGTATCGTAATTTGGCTTTGTTTACAAGTCTAACAACTGACGATTTAAGAATTGGTATTTTCCGTGTTACCACACTTTGCAATATTAGCATTTTAATCATTGGTATTGTTTTTGCTTTTCTGAGTGCAGTTGATGTCATTACTTTTTCGGAAAATGGAGAGAAACTATTTGCTATGGTATTATTGTCTTGCATAATGGTTTTTATAGGTATTGTATCGCCGAAGTTGCCATATAACAGACATACCGGCCTTCGTTTGCCATGGACTGTGCGTGATGAAGATACCTGGAAGATTGCACATAGAATTTTAGGATTTATTTCATTTCCGATGGTATTGCTGTATATAGCCTGTGCATTAACAATTTCTGATTTTGAGATTGTGTCTGTCGTGACAATGCTTATCTGGATCAGTATTCCAGGTGGAATATCCTATATTTATTTTGCTAAACATTATATTTTTAATTTTGGTATGGACAAAACAGAAGTGCCCGTATATAATCTCACTTACCAACAGAAAATCATCTGTTGCAGCATCAGTGAATTGGGGAATTACTGATGTATCTTTTGCATCGAAGCGTTGGACCTTCGGTACAATTTCTTTATTCAGGCTGTATGATCGCAGCAAAGTTTCGAATTATGACAATTGAGCAAAGAGCAGTAAGAGGAACTGCTGAGAATTTTGTGATTTGTGATACACAAAAGAGTTATTCAGAAAATCTGTTCAGAAGATTATCTGAGAAATTATCCGGTTATTTTCAGTTTCATGTATTCCATGATATTGAGAATCTGAAAATAGCAGCCAAGAGTATGCAGGTAAATATTCTGCTGATCGGAGAAGAGTATGGAAAAGAAGACCGGGATGAGATTCCGGCAAGACAGAAGTATCTTCTGATCGGCGAGAAGATTCCGAACGAGAGAAGTCCCACAGAGATTCCATTCTTCCGGTATCAGAGTGTCAGCAGTATGCTGGAACTTTTACTTCAGGAAAAAGTTCAGGAAAATTCAGAAGTACAGACGAATCAGATCCAACTCGTCTCAGACAGATCGCAGACAGTGAAAGCAAATGTAAATGGTCTGATCGGGATCTATTCACCGGTTCATCGAATCGGGAAGACAAGGTTTGCCATGCGTATGGGACGAGTTCTTTCAGAATCGATTCCTACGTTGTATCTGAATCTGGAAGGGTATTCAGGATTAAATTATTACCTGCCGGAAGAATCCGGAATGAATCTTGGAGATCTGCTGTATTACATGAAGCAGGAAAGTATCAATCCGGTATGGAAGATCAGTACTTTGATCAGCCATATGAATGGGGTGGATTATATCGCACCGATCCGGGCAGAACAAGATTTCAGAGAAGTGACAAAAGAAGAATGGAATCAACTTTTGGATCTGATTCTGGAGAAGAGTATTTACAAAGTGATCATTCTTGATTTGGGAGATACGGTAGACGGTCTGTATGATCTGTTAGGAAGATGCAGCAAAGTTTATACGCCTTACATTGAGGAAGGTGCAGCAAAGGCAAAACTCAATCAGTACGAAGAGAATCTTAGATCAGCAGGATATGGCGAGATTCTTAAGAAGACGGTAAGACGCAGAATGGGAAAGCCAAGAAATCCTGTTGCTTTAGAAGCATCTGCAAGTAAAATTACGGAATTTCCGGACGGAGAAAGGAAGTCGTAAGGATGATTAGAAAAGAGCAGCTGTATGAACAGATCCTGGAACAAATTGACCTTACGAAGGAGACGGATGATGAAGAACTGCAGGAGCTGATCCGCACAGTATTGGATGAGGCAGCAGATGAAGAATATATTCCGTTGAGTGATAAGATCAGAATCGGGCGTGAGTTATTCAACTCTTTTCGTAAACTGGATGTTCTGCAGGAGCTTCTTGAAGATGATTCGATTACAGAGATTATGGTAAATGGAATCGACCATATCTTTTATGAGAAAGAAGGAAGAATTTTCCGGTTTAAGAAGTGTTTTTTGTCTCAGGAGAGATTACTGGATGTGATTCAACAGATTGTAGGTGAATCGAACCGTTATGTAAATGAGGCCTCTCCGATTGTGGATGCAAGGCTGAAGGATGGATCTCGAGTAAATGTTGTATTGAATCCGGTTGCTGTGAATGGACCAATCCTTACAATCCGAAAGTTTCCATCGGAAGCAATTACGATGGAACAGCTGATCCGTATAGGCAGCGTAACGGATGAAGCCGCTAACTTTTTGAAAAAGCTGGTAGCAGCAAAATATAATATTTTTGTCAGTGGTGGAACAGGAGCAGGAAAGACAACTTTCCTGAATGCGTTGTCGAACTATATACCAAAAGGAGAACGCCTGATCACGATCGAGGATAATGCAGAGTTACAGATTCAAGGAGTTCAGAATCTGGTGCGCTTAGAAGCACGCGGACCGAATGCAGAAGGAGAAGGGGCTGTAACCATCAGAGATTTGATTAAGTCAGCACTTCGTATGAGACCGGATCGAATTGTTGTAGGAGAAGTAAGAGGAGAAGAGACGGTAGATATGATCTCTTCAGCAATGTTGAATGGTCACAGTGGTTCAATGTCAACGGGGCATGCCAATAATCCAACAGATATGTTACACAGACTGGAAACAATGATGCTGATGGGGATTGATCTTCCGTTACAGGCAATTCAAAGACAGGTTGCATCGGCACTTGATATTATCATTCATCTTGGAAGACTTCGAGATAAGACAAGAAAGGTTTTGCAGATTGTAGAAGTGGAAGGTTATGAAGATGGAAGGATTCAGACAAAGGTTCTTTATGAATTTAAGGAGGAGGGGATGAAGAATGGAAAGATACAGGGATGCCTTATGAAGAAAAATGAAATCACGAATAAAGAAAAACTCCTGGCTGCAGGATATCACACCGTCTGAATATACTGTCGGAATCATAAAATGTACGGTGAGATTTCTTCTGATTTTGTATTTGTTTTATGAATCAATACTTCCGGCAATTCTCCTGTTCCCGTTATGGTTCTTATACATGAAAGAGTGGATGGAAGAGAAAGCAATCGGAAAAGAACAGGAATTCAGAAGGCAGTTCAGAGATAGTATCCAGACAATGGCAGGGGCACTTAAGGCAGGATATTCTGTAGAGAATGCAATCAGGGAAACAAATCGTGATCTGATCGGAATGTATGATGCGAATACAAGGATTCGAAAAGAATATGGTCAGATGGTAAGGAGGCTGGATCTGAATCTGTCAGTTGTAACTGTATTGAATGAATTTGCGGCAGAAGTAAAGCAGGAGGATGTGACGAATTTTATTACAGTTTATGCAGCAGCTAAGGTCAGTGGTGGGGATTCCATTGCGATTATCAGAGATGCGGCTAGAACAATCGGAGAGAAGATCGATACAGAACGTGAGATACAGACCATGCTGGCTGCGAAAAAGCTGGAATTTGAAATCATGAGCGTAATCCCATTTATAATGATTCTCTACATGAAGATGACATTTGGTGAATTCTTAAGTGTCCTGTATGGTACATGGACCGGATGTATCGTAATGAGCATTTGTCTTGTGCTTTATCTTGGAGCATACAGGTTTGGATGGAGGTTGCTACAGATTGAGATTTAAAAAGAAGTGGAAAAAAGTACTTCAGCCTGACAAAGGAAAATATGGAATCTATAAAAAGACAGGAATTGTTCTTTTATTGTCAATTGTAATGTTTAGTGCAGTGTATGTCACAGATAATCATCGTCAATTAGCACAGGATGAAAATGGAAACCGGATTTTGGAAAGAAAAGGACAGGGAGAAGGAAAAAAGACAGAAAACATCCAGATGGAGACAGGCGAGTGGAAAGAGAAAATAAAGGTTCAGATTTCGGAAAAGAAGTATGCAAAAGAAGAGATTGGAGAACAGCTTTCTAAGGCGGCAGAAGAACTTCCAGCTCAGATCCTTGGTGAAAACAAAAGTCTGGATGAGGTCAGGTCAGACCTGAATCTTATTATGGAAATTCCACATACGGGAATCAGCGTGTCATGGGAACTTGATAACTACGAGGTTATGAACAGCAGAGGTGTTTTAAAGCAGGAGAAGCTGACGGAAGAAGGAACACTCGTCAAATTAACCGCTGTCCTTCGGTATGATGAGGAAAAAATGTCCTGTGAATTTTATGCACACCTGTTTTCCACACCGTTGTCAAAGAAGGAGGGGGTTCTGAAAAAGATATCCCAGGAAGTAGAAAAAGCAGATCAGGAACAGCGGGAAAAGGATTACCTGATATTGCCAGATCAGGTAGATGGAAGAAAATTATCCTGGAAGCCTGTGAAGGAAATGAGAGCATTTGGAATTCTTTTACTTGGTGGAGTGATGATTGTATTCCAATTTACAGCAGAGAAACAAAAGCAGAAAGAAAAACGAAAGAAAGAAATCAGACAGATGCAGTTTGATTATCCGCAGTTGATCAATAAATTCAGTTTGTATATAGGGGCAGGAATGACAGTGAGAAGAGCCTGGATTCAAATTGTAAAAGAATATGACAAAGAGAAACACTATCTTGGAGAAAGAACAGTGTATGAAGAGATGAGATATACAATGAATGAACTGAAGAATGGAAGACCGGAAAGTGAATGCTACGAGGCATTTGGAAGGAGGTGCGAGAGTCCGGTTTACCGAAAGTTCGGAATGCTTTTAAGTCAGAATTTAAGAAAAGGAACCAGGGGACTGACGAATCTGTTACAAAGAGAGGCGCAGGAAGCTTTTGAGGAACGAAAAAATATGGCAAAGAAACTTGGTGAAGAGGCAGGAACAAAGTTGATGATACCGTTGTTTCTTATGTTGGCAGTCGTGTTCGTGATCGTGACTGTTCCAGCGTTTTTGACGATTCAGATTTGAGAAAAAAGAGAGAAAAGAAGGAGAGATACAAGATGAGAAAATTATTGGTAAGAAAAAATAAAGATAAGAAATATGTTGCTGCGATTACAACAATTGAACTGGTTTTAATTCTGGTTATATTAATTGCGCTTCTGCTGATTTTTAAAGAACAGTTGATTAGTTTGATCACTACGATTTTTGAGAAAGTGACATCAGAAAGCTCCGGCATATAGCATGCGGTCCGTAAAAGGCGAAATTACTGTATTTTTAAGTTTATCATTTACTTTGTTATTTTCATTTATCTTTGGAATTCTAGAGTCTGCTGTGATTCAAGGATCAAAAAATTTCAGCAGAATTGACACAGATCGGGCAATCTATTCCGTTTTCGGAGAATATCATCAGGAACTTATGGAACAATATCATGTTTTTGGAATTGATCTTGGTTACAGGACAGGAAATTATGAAGAAGAAAATCTGATCCAGCGTTTGCATTATTACAATTCGGGTTCTACAGATCATCAAATCAAGGGAATTCAGTATTTGACAGATCAATCCGGACAGGCATTTCGAGAACAGGTGCTGGCTTATATGGAACAAAGGTATGGAATGGATCTGGTAAAAAAGTTTACCGGGACAACAGAGAAATGGGAACAGACAGAAACAAAAGAATCTGATATGGAGAAGAAAACAGATGAAATGACAAATGCAATGGAACAGGTGAATGACAGTCTTGATGCATCCGGCAGTCAAACGGAAGGAGAAGACGTGGAAGAAAGTCCAAGTCTGCCAGATGAGGAGAATCCGTTTCGTATTATGCAAAAGATAAAAAAAGAAGGAATTCTTTCTGTTGTAATTCCGAAAGGAAAAAAAGTGTCTGAAAAGAGTGTTCATTTGTCGGGGCAGGCATCAAAGAGAACTTTGAAAAAAGGATATGGGACATTCCCAACAAGAAAAGGACTTGATCAGACAACGGAGAAACTTCTGTACAACGAATATCTTCTCAAAACATTCGGCTATGCATTTCGGCAGGATTCAGAACAATCAGAAGGAACGGATGAGAGTGGGGAGAAGGAATGGCAGTCTGATCGGTCAGATGCTTTAGCATACGAACTGGAATATATTCTACAAGGAAAAGGATCAGATAAAGAAAATTTGGAATCCGTGTTATTTCGTCTTTTTCTTCTGAGAATATCAGGAAATTATGGCTGTCTGGCAAAGGATATGGGACGAGTGGCAGAGGCAGAAGCGCTGGCTGTGACAATATCTGCACTACTACTGATGCCTGAAGCGGTAGAAGCTTTGAAACAGATGATACTTGTTGCGTGGGCAGGAGGAGAAAGTGTTATGGATCTTCGTTGTCTTTTGGATGGAAGAAAAGTTCCATTGGTAAAAAGTGCAGATAAATGGGTTGTTTCTCTGTCACAGCTGCCACTTCTTCTGACAGATGGTGGAAGTGTAAGGGGGAATGATTCCGGAGAAGGAGTCGGATATTCCGATTATATCAGGATGTTTCTCTTTTTGAAATCAGTGCCGGAAATTACAATGCGGACTTTAGATTGTGTAGAAGAGTCATTCCATTCCAAACATATTTTATTTCAGGCAGATCAATGTGTGACTAAATTAGAAATACAGAATAAGATAATCGTTTATAAAAATCTAAGTTACCAATATCCGGTTTATTTCGGATATGAATGAAGCCAGAATTACCCCCGGTGCAGATGCCCTTTCAGACCTTCTTTTGTACACCCCAAAACGTACACTCAGAATCCTGCAATCCCTCTTGCAGGAAACCCACACACTTTAGAAAGGAAAAGCTGCGATGTCAAATAAACAGGTAAAAAATACCAGTCCAACAAGAGAAAGGGCATCTGCACCGGGGGTAAGAGCAAGTGTAACAATAGAAGCTGCATTTGCAGTTCCCCTCTTCATATTTGCAGTATTAAGTTTGATTTTTTTAATTGAAATCCAGAGTATACGAGGCTGTATCCATGCAGCAGGAAGTGATGCAGCCAAACAGGCAGCAGAGTCAACGGCTGTCCTTCCTGTATTGAATACAATTCAATTAAAATCAAATCTGGTGAATCTGATTGGAGAAGAAAGAATTGAGAGAAGTATTCTGAATGGTGGTACATCAGCGATCAGTTGCTGGAAGTCTTATTGGATTCCGGGAACAGAAGAGATAAATGTTGTTATCGAGTACAAGATAAAGATTCCGGTTCCATTACTGAAAAGTCCTTCGGTGAAGTTGAAAGATGAGTTTAAAGTCAGTGCATGGAATGGTTATCAAAAAGATAGAAAGGAAAATGAAGACGGACAGATTGTCTATATCACAGAAAAAGGAACAGTGTGGCATTCGGATTATCAGTGCAGCTATCTTCAATTATCTATTCAATATGTTCAATACTCAGAATTACAAAATATGAGAAATGAAGGTGGAGGAAAATACCATAAGTGTGAGCAATGTGTTTATGGACAGGCAATGAATGGTGTATATATTACCAGTTATGGAAACCGGTATCACAACTCATTGAATTGCAGTTCTCTGAAGAGAACAATACGTGCAGTTCATAAAAGCGAAGTAGCAGGAAGAGGAGGATGTTCTAAATGTGCAAAATAATGAATGTATTCGGGCAAAATGGAAGGGAAAATCTATGGATGTTTTTTCAAGCTGTTATAGCGGTGTATCTGTTGATTTTGTCTGTGATAGATATTCGTTGGAAGAAAGTAAGTGTAAGAAGTCTTTTGATTTTGCTTGCGATTACAGTTTTATGTCAGGTACTATGCAGCAAAGGAGAACTCAGGATGATGGTAGCCGGCGGATTGTGTGGAGGAGTATTTCTCTTTTTAAGTTGGTTCACACAAGAGTCGTTTGGTTACGGAGATAGCATATTGATTCTGATCCTTGGAATTTTATCTGGTGGATGGAATCTTCTTTGGATTCTGTTTGCTGCATTTCTGATTGCATCTGTTTACGGAGGGATTATGATCGCACGAAAGAAGTATACAAGAAAAAATTCATTTCCGTTTATTCCATTTCTGACAGTTGCTTATCTGGGAGGCATGATTGGTGGAGTTTACTGAAAAATATACGAAAAAATACGTGAAAGGAAGTACAGTGGTAGAGATGTCTTACCTTATTCCTTTTTGCTTAATTTTATTTTTTCTGCTCATCACGATCATTTTTTACTTTCATGATAAGGCAATTTTAAACGCAGCGGCAGCGGAAACGGCTGTGACAGGAGTTGAAATGGACAGGAAAAAGATAGAAGATGTAGATATGGATGATTTTTTTCCAAGAAAGGACGAGTGGAAAATTGATTTTTCTGGAAAATATAACAACCAGAGTTGATCTATCTGGGAAGAAAATAGAGGTAGAAGTTTTTGCATCAAAAGGACGAATGAAGATTCATCTGATACAACGTGCAACGAAGGTGAAACCAGAAGAAAAAGTCAGATGGAAAAAATAGACTTCTGTAAAGCTGAAAAAGTGAAGGGAGAAGAAAATCAGATGGAAGAAAAAAAGATAAATCAGCAGAGCAGAGTGGCAGAGTCTGAAATCATAATAGACAGCGCACAACCGTATCGGGAGAATTATCAGATGCGGATGCTTAAGAATAATCGGATTCCCGGATTATTGAGAGTAAGTGGATGTGGAATGGAAGGCGCAAGTAGATATTATTATCATACAGGACATTCACAGTCGTTGGAAACGTATTATAAAAATAAAGATATCAAAGCAGAAGAGATATTAAAACTGACAAGACAATTTCTCAGTGTTATGGAAAAAATGAAAGATTATATGTTAGAACCAAATTATCTGATGCTTTCAGAAAAATATATTTTTGAAAAGGATGAAAACTATTTTTTCTGTTTTTTCCCAGAGAATGAGAAGACCTGGCAGGTGTCTTATCATGAGCTGACGGAATATTTTGTAAAGAAAGTTGATTATCAGGATCTGGAGAGTATTCAACTTGCCTGCATGCTTCACAAAGAAACGCTAAAAGAAACCTATGATCTGGAAAGCATACTGCAGCAGTATGAGGAAGAAGCAAAAAACAGGAAAAAAAAGGTCCAAAGAAGAGAAGATCAGAGAAGAAAGTAAGAGAGAAAAGACAGAATAGAAATGGAAGAAAATCAAAACATTGAGGTACAGGAAAACAGCTATTATAGCAAGTCGAGAGAGAATTATGCAGTGATGGAAGAAAAGAGATATGGTCCGATCAAGAAATTTGCAAAACGATTTAAGTCTGGAAAATGGGGAGAATGGGAAGATCTGATAACAGAAGCCGATGACTATGAATGATATATGGGATGTGGTATAGTATACACAGATTCAAAAACATATCATAGAAGTCAAAAGGGAGTCAGGAAGAATGAAAGAGAGACCAAAAGAAATAATGACGATCACGTTGATAGGAATCAATATTCTAGTGTTTATTGTTCTTACTATGATCGGACGGACTGAGGATGGTTATTTTATGTTGCAGCATGGAGCAATGTATGAACCATATATTATAGAAAATCAGGAATACTATCGGCTGTTTACCAGTCTTTTTCTGCATTTTGGAATCTCACATTTATTAAATAACATGGTGCTTTTGTGGGCTCTTGGATCGATTTTTGAAAAAGAGGCCGGTAAAATTCGATTTTTGTTCTGTTATTTTATCAGTGGAATAGGCGGTAATCTGCTGTCTTTGTACTGGAATACCATGCATGACAGGCAGATTGTATCTGCGGGAGCATCAGGAGCAATTTTCGGACTGATGGGAGGGTTGCTTTGGATTGTATTTGCGAATAAGGGAAGGCTGGGAACACTGTCAGGAAGAGGCATGCTGATTATGGTTGTACTGAGTCTCTATTTTGGATTTACCAGTACAGGCGTAGATAATCTAGCTCACGTAGGAGGATTGATTTGCGGTTTCCTGACAGCGCTGCTAACCTATCGAAGAAAAAATCAAAAGATCCTAACGGTATCTGATATTAACGATATCTGATAGTTTACGCAGGAAGTGTGATCGATACGATTGTTCCATTGGTATGGTCAGATGTAATGTCGATCGTTCCATTATGTGCTTCAATGATTCTTTTGGAAACTGCGAGACCAAGGCCGGTACCGTTTTCTTTTGTTGTAAAGAATGGTTCATAAAGCTTATCAACAATTTCCGTTGGAATACCACAGCCGTTATCTTGGCATTGAATCAGAATTTTATCGTCAAGTTTCTTTGCACGAAACTGCAGACGTGGGGCATACTTACAATCGGCAAGAGCGTCTTTGGCATTTGTAAGTATGTTTAAGAAGACTTCCTCTAATTTGGTGCGATCACCATTGAATCTTTTTATATTCTTATCAATACTGGAAGTCATCTCAATCTTTGATTTCTCAAAGTTGAGAGACATGGCGAACAGAACAGCAGAGTTGCGAAGAACATGTCCAAGAGGAAAGGAAGCACGGTTTAACTGGTTTCCGTTGTTGAGTTCTGTCAGATCATCCAGTAAATCACACATATGTCTGGCGCCATCCATGCATTCTTCCCAGACACAGGAACCTTTGGCAGTTTCAGCATAAAGAGAGCTCATTAATTGCATAGAAGAATAAAGAACCGTCATAGGGTTGCGGATCTCATGCGCAATTGTAGCAACAGCAGCATCATGGTTCTTCAGAAGCTGGGTGATAATCTCTTTTGCATCTTTGTTTGTTTCCATCAGGTGGTTCATTTTTTCAAGATCGATATTTGTTAACATAATACTTACTCCTAATAGTTAGATTTTCTTGAGTTCGCTAAGAGTGTAGCACCACCGAAAACAGCATTCAATAAAAATCATTCGACTATTTTCGACCTTTTTCGACCTGGTGTCTGAAAAATGTATTCTCTTTTTCTGAAAAATGGTCTATACTACAGATAAAATAAAATGGAAAGAGGAAAGATCATGAGAGATGATAATTGTATTTTCTGTAAAATAGCAAATGGAGAGATTCCATCAGCAACATTATATGAGGATGAGGAGTTCAGAGTAATTCTGGATCTTGGACCGGCATCAAAAGGACATGCGCTGATCCTTCCGAAGAATCATTACCGCAATCTGTATGATATTGACGAGGCAACAGCTTCAAAAGCAATCTGTCTGGCGAAAAAGATGATTACAAAGATGACGGATGTACTTGGATGTGATGGTTATAATATCGTTCAGAACAACGAAGAGGCAGCTGGACAGACGGTATTCCATTTCCATATGCACTTAATCCCAAGATATAAGAATGACAATGTAGGTCTCGGATGGCATATGGGAGAACTTACAGAAGAAGATAAGAAAGAAATACTTGAAAAATTAAAGTAGTACTGGAGAAGATATGTTAACGGAAAATCGCGAATTCAATGAGATTTATGAACAATATAAAAATCTCATTCTAAAAGCGGCATACACTTATTCAGGCAGTTATAGTGCAGCGGAAGATATTACTCAAGACACTTTTCTGAAACTGTATATGGGATATGACAGCATGAAGAAGAAAAATATTTCTTCATGGCTGTTTACAACGGCAAAAAATGCGGCATTAAATTACAAGAAAAAGCATAGCCGGGAGATTTTCGAGATTGATGAGAATTGGGACAGTGAAGAGGATACCGAGAAATATGAAGCACAGGTAAAAAGTGCAGAGGAACAGTTTCTGGAAGATGAGCTTCAGAAACAAAGGTTAGAGCTTCATTAAAAGATTTTCACCAATTTGATGGAAAAGAATGAAAGATGGTACGATGCTATTGGCCTTGTATATTACATGGAGATGCCTCAGGCAAAAGCAGCAGAATTAATGGGCATTCGACTTGAAGTGCTTCATAGCCTTCTGCACAGAGCAAAGAAATGGATTAAGAAAAAGTACGGAACGGAGTACGAAGAAATGAACCGGGAAGACTAAGAGCAAAACCAAATGTTTACTGTTCAATGTACAAAGAAAAAGTGTATAAGGAACAGTGGTGCCGATAGTTTCCCGGTATCTTTTTGAATACTGTAGTTTTATGAAGACGGTTGCCAGTAGATGAACTACATTATTTTGTGGCAGCTTCCTCAATGAGGCCGATAATAGTAGCAATTGGATCCTGTTGCCTAGAATTGTGCATTGCATTTATGAACTGCTCACGGTTTTCGTACAGGTTATGAACTGCATCCAAAAGCGTTGCATTCGTAAGCTGTTCTTCCTCGATTACAAGACTGAATCCCTGACGCTCGAAAGAGTGTGCGTTAAGAATCTGATCGCCACGACTTGCACGGGCAGAAAGCGGAATCAGAAGATTCGGTTTTCTAAGAGCAAGCAGTTCACAGATTGCATTCGCACCGGCACGTGAGATAACAACATCTGCAAGAGCAAAGAGATCACGCAGTTCGTTTTTGATATATTCAAACTGGCAGTAGCCTTTGATTTCTTTCAGAGAATCATCAACCTTTCCTTTTCCGCAGAGATGGATGATCTGGAACTGTTTCAGCAGTTCAGGAAGGGCAGCACGTACAGCCTCGTTGACAGCTACAGCACCAAGACTTCCGCCGATTACGAGAATGACAGGTTTTTCATCTGTAAAGCCACACATCTTTCTGGCGGCATCCTTATCACCAGTAAGAAGTTCCTGACGAATCGGAGAACCGGTAAGAACAGCTTTTCCTTCCGGAAGAGCATCTAACGTCTCCGGGAAGTTACAGCAGACTTTGACAGCAGATGGAATTGCAAGTTTATTTGCCAGGCCAGGTGTCATATCAGACTCATGAATAATGACCGGAACTTTGCATCGCTTTCCAGCAAGAACAACTGGAACTGAAACAAAGCCGCCTTTAGAAAAAATAACATCAGGCTTTAAGCTTTTGATTAACTTACGGGCTTCACCAAAGCCTTTGATCACACGGAATGGATCTGTGAAATTCTGCAGACTGAAATAACGGCGCAGCTTTCCAGAAGAAATTCCATGATATGGAATTCCAAAAGGTTCAATCAGTTCCTTTTCAATTCCATTGTAAGAACCTATGTATTGAATATCATAGCCTAATTCTCTAAGCTTTGGAATCAGGGCTATATTCGGAGTGACATGTCCGGCAGTACCGCCGCCGGTCAATATAATTCGCTTCATAAATTAACCTCCAGATTTAGTGTAGAGTGCTACTGTTCGAAGTAAATTGAGAACACTAGCCTTATAGCATCATATTACCCTTATTTGAAAAAATGTCAAGAAAAACGGGACACACAAACTGGAGAGAATAAGGTGAAGAAAATGAAAAACTGAAAAAATTATCATTGGAAAATGAAATGAAAAAAGAAGCTGAACAGATTGAAAAGAAAGTCCGCGCGGACAGATCACTGGATGACATTACAGTGTCTGATGAGATGGAAAAAGAGCTTTTCAATAAGATTCAGGATTACGAATACGACAAAAGGCATAAAAAAGTCATCCGCAAAAAGAAGAAAAGCAAGCTTGTAATCGGAGCACTGGCAGCAGTGCTGATTCTGGTGTGTGGAAGTGTGATGACCAGTGTGGGGAGTAAGTCGTATTGGAAAGTTCTGTGGGAACGAGATAATGGGGATGAGAACTCTAATATTATCAATGTGGAGAATATGGACACAAAGGAATCAGAGGATATTGATGAAGTTGGAGCTTATAAAGAAATTGCCAAGGTGATGGGAGATTCTTTGGTGCGTATGGAATATAAGCCAAGAGGTATGGTATTAAAAAGATATACAATAGATAAAGAACAAAGAATGGCTGTATTATTTTATCAATACGGAGAAGAGATAATTAAATATTATATGTATACCAATTCAACTGATTCATCGTTTGGAGAAAAGACAGTTGATCAATTATTAGACGAATATGAGTTTCAAAATGGAAAGCATAGTATATTAGTAAAGCAATATGAGATTAAGGATTCAGATGAAGAAAGATATATTGCAGAGTTTGAATATAAGGATATACATTATCAGATTAAAGGATCTATGGAAAAAGAAGAATTTGAAAAAATTCTGGAAAATTTATTTTTTGTGTAAAAACGCGTAAGTTTTTTAACTCTCAGTTGTTTACTTATCAGAAGACAATAATAAAAGGGGGAAGATAGTCTTATGATAAGTAAAAAAATTTTATCAGTTATAACAAGTGTTATGGTATTCTGCTGTGTGGTAGGAGTATCTTTGACAAATGTTAAAGCAGATGACAGTGCTCCGAAGTCAGTTGATGGCTCATATTTGACATCAGCAGATTCATCTACAGGTTATACTCCGAAAAATAATGAGAGAGGAAAACATCTGATGGATGGTCAGTGTTCAATCTCAAAAACAGGAACAAAAAGAATCTATGCCTATGGATCAACAACTGCTAATCATACCGTTGATGCAGTTGCGGTTATTGTATATGTAGATCAGTATAATGAGAAGGATGATGAATGGTATCAGATAGATGCGTTTTCAAAGAAAGTAGAGAATGATTACTATTCGGCGACTTCAAAGTCTATTCAAGTTGAGCGGGGATATTATTACAGAGTTCATGCAGATCATTTTGTAAGAATGGGGGAACAGCCAGCGGAGGAAACATTTTCCTATACAGACGGCATCCTAGTCCCATAAGCATCTTTCTCCCACATCAACGGCAGAAGATGCAGTCCGTGGGCTGGCCTAACAGCCGCTGCGCGGTGGTTCGCTCGGACACTCACAAATTAGATTCTAATAGATAAAAGTGAGAGCCTTGTTCCTTGATACACCACAATTAAATAAATGAGCACATAATCACCAAAAGCGGCTGTTAATCAGTCCATGGACTAGTAGGGCAGAAGGGAAGGATTGAATCAAGAGTAGCGATCCTTCCCTATTAGTTTGCCATTTTTCAACTATTTTCCTGTTGCTTCTTTCAGTGCCTGAGCAAGCTGATCCGGACAGGAAGTTTTCTTGAATCCACACTGGATTCCTTCCAGGCGTGAGATGGCCTCATTTACATCCATTCCTTCAACCAGGTGGGAAATTCCCTGCAGGTTACCGTTACATCCGCCAACGAAGGAAACATTATGAATCTTGTTATCTTCAATATCAAAGTGAATGCTCTGGGAACAGACACCTTTTGTTCTATAATCCATATCTAGATATCCTTTCTTTTTAAATTTTAGATCTTTAGTTACCTTTTGAATTATAGCAAATCAAATATAAAAAAACAATTTTTCTTTTCACATCTTTCATCATGATTTTCCTCAATACGACAATTTTGATTTTTGCTGTAGAAATCTGTAGAACGATTTATGCGGACAGAATATAAAATCAGGTTTATAATATCTACAAACGTAACGAAGGGGAGTCCCGAACAGTTGCGCAATATTTTTAAAACCAGGAGGGGTTGCTATGTTAAGAGAACTGGCAGTGAACACAAGAGTCATCTATTATCTGATGGCGCTTCTGGGCATGATCGGAGTGCTGGCAAAAGCAGTGAATCAGCAGACATTGAATCAGATGCTGAAGGCGGCAGGGAATATGTCCAAGAGTACACACCGACTGATAAAACTCGTAAGAGCAAAATACGAACATGCATGTATGGTGCATGACAGTGTAGAGAATACGAATGCATTTGTGGAGAAATATATTTATGAATACAGAGGATTTTTGTTTGGGATTCATACCTGGAGACAGATGGAATTGCTGACGGTGTGGTTTGCTGGAATTCTTGCAGCTCTTGGTGCATTCGAATGTTATATTACTTATGGATTTTCAGATGCGGCGTATCAATATATAGAAACAGGATTAGCAGAGATGGTACTTCTTTTTGTTATCAGTCATCTTTCAGATGAACAGTACAAGCTTAATGCTGTTAGGATGTATATGGTGGATTATCTTGAGAATAATTGTGCATTTCACATAAAGAGACAGCGGACTACGGATAGAGAAGAATTGAATGTGATTGCTGCGGAGAATACCGGAAAGCAGGAGTGGGAAGAAAAGAAAGGGGAAAGAGAGATACACAGAGAAGACGACGTACAGAGTGGAAATAAAACGAAAGCAGAGAGGACGGAGTTGCCAATCAATATCGAGGGGGAACCAAGAACGGTAGAGCCGGCAAAGAATCCGGCAGGAAATTCAGAGAGAGACTTAGATAGAGATTCAGGAAGAAATGCAGAAAGAGAAGCGGCGATTCGTCAGATATTGGAAGAATTTTTAACATAACGAAAACTAAAATTTCTTGAGCAGCATTTGTAAATAAGGTATAATAAAAAGCAGTTGGTAGCCGCCGGTCATGGAATATCAGGAATGGCGGCAGGGAAAGAAGAACCAACTGCTTTTTTAGGGCTTATAAACAAGAAAAGAAAGTAACTGATTAAGAGACAGGTACAAAGAGTAATAGGAGGAGTTGCCATGTTAAGAATAGGAATGCTGACCAGTGGTGGAGACTGCCAGGCACTTAACGCAGCAATGCGCGGTGTTGTAAAAGGAATTTGCAACAAGCGCAAAGATGTAGAAATCTATGGATTTAAAGATGGATACAAAGGTCTGATCTATTCGGATTTCAATATGTTGACATCAAGGGATTTCTCGGGAATCCTGACACAGGGTGGAACAATTCTTGGTACATCCCGTCAGCCGTTCAAACTGATGCGTGTGCCGGACAAGGATGGAATAGACAAGGTGGAGGCAATGAAACACACATATCATAAGCTTCATCTGGATTGTCTTGTTGTTCTTGGAGGAAATGGAACTCATAAGACAGCAAATCTTCTTCGCGAGGAAGGACTCAATGTAGTGACACTGCCGAAGACAATCGATAACGATTTGTGGGGAACAGACATGACATTTGGATTCCAGAGTGCAGTTGATATCGCAACAGATACGATTGACAGAATCCATACAACAGCAACTTCCCACAGCCGTGTATTTATTATCGAGGTTATGGGTCACAAAGTTGGTCATGTAACTCTGCATGCCGGAATTGCAGGCGGAGCAGACGTAATTCTTCTTCCGGAGATCCCATATGATATTAAAGCAATCAAGAATGTGATCGACAAACGTACACAGGCAGGTAAGAGATTTACAATTCTTGCTGTTGCAGAGGGTGCGATTTCCAAAGAAGATGCAAAACTGAAAAAGAAAGAGTACAAAGAGAAGCTGGCGAACAGAAAATATCCTTCTATTGCTTACGAACTGGCAGAACAGATTGGAAAAGAGACAGACAAGGAAGTTCGTATCACAGTTCCCGGACACACACAGAGAGGTGGCACACCTTGTTCTTATGACCGTGTATTTGCAACAAGAGTCGGAGCGAAGGCAGCAGAATTGATCCTGAATGAAGAATACGGATATATGGTAGCTATGAGAAATGGTGAGACAGTGAAAGTTCCGTTGGAAGAGGTTGCAGGAAAGCTGAAATATGTTGATCCGAACTGTGGTCTGATCAAAGAAGCGAGAACAATCGGTATCAGCTTCGGAGACGAGGTGTAATTCATGTCATATACGGCGCTATACAGAAAGTTCCGTCCTTCTGAATTCGAAGATGTAAAAGGACAGGATCATATTGTTACAACGCTTCAGAACCAGATTAAGGCGAACAGGATCGGACATGCGTATCTGTTTTGCGGAACGCGAGGAACCGGTAAGACAACGGTTGCGAAAATATTTGCGAAGGCAGTAAACTGTGAGCACCCGGTAAATGGAAGTCCATGCGGAGAGTGTGAGATGTGTAAATCTATCGCTGCCGGTACTTCAATGAATGTGATTGAGATCGATGCTGCATCGAACAATGGTGTTGATAATATCCGTGAGATCCGGGAGGAAGTGACTTATCGACCGACAGAAGGTAAGTATAAAGTATACATTATCGACGAGGTGCATATGCTTTCCATCGGAGCATTTAACGCATTGCTTAAGACACTTGAGGAGCCGCCGGAGTATGTTATTTTTATTCTGGCGACGACAGAAGTGCATAAAATCCCAATTACGATTCTTTCCAGATGTCAGCACTATGATTTTAAGAGAATCAGCATTGAGACAATTACAGACCGCATGCGTGATCTGATGCAGACAGAACAGGTAGAAGTGGAAGAAAAAGCACTTCGCTATATCGCAAAGGCGGCAGACGGGTCTATGCGTGATGCACTCAGTCTGCTGGATCAGTGTATTGCATTTTATCTGGGACAGAAGCTGACGTATGATCATGTGCTTGAAGTACTTGGTGCGGTGGATACGGATGTGTTCAGCCGCCTGCTTCGAAAAGTATTGGAAAGAGATGTTGCTGGAGTTCTTGATATCGTGGAAGATCTGGTTATGCAGGGGCGTGAACTGACCCAGCTGGCCGCAGATTTTACATGGTATCTGAGAAATTTGCTTTTGGTTAAAACTTCTGATAATATAGAGGACGTGCTGGATGTGTCTACGGAAAATATGCTGCAGCTCAAGGAAGAATCAAAAATGATTGAACTTGATATGCTGTTGCGTTATATCCGTATATTCTCAGAACTTTCCGGTCAGTTGAAGTATGCGACGCAGAAGAGAGTGCTTCTGGAAGTTGCACTGATCAAGCTTTGTACTCCGGCGATGGAGACTGGTCAGGATGCACTTCTGGACAGGATTCGTGCGGTAGAAGACAAAGTAGAGAAAGGACTTGCTGCAGCCGCAGATATGCCGCAGCGAGTTGTTTACGTGAATGGAGATGATGCGTCATCATCCGGATCAGGCGTTGCGGGAAGCAGGAAGGCGAAACCGGAGCTGCCGAATGCAATTCCGGAGGATGTGCAGGAAGTGGTGAAGAATTTCCGTTCTATCGCAGATGAAGCGTCAGGTATGATCAGAGGCTTTCTTAAAAAAGCAAGACTGAGTCTTGGTGGTGACAATCGCTTGCTGATTGTACTGCCAGATGCTATGTCGGCAGATATGGTTGGCAGAGAAGATCATGTGCAGGAACTTGAACAGCTCATTGAAGAGAAGATTGGAAAGAAAGTCGAGGTAGATGTCCGCCATGTAGAAGAGGGCAGACACTTTGAGGATACATTTGTGGACATAGAACAGAAAATAAATATGGAAATAACAGTGGAGGATTAGACATGGCAAAGCGTGGAGGATTTCCAGGCGGCGGAATGCCGGGAAATATGGCGAATCTGATGAAGCAGGCACAGAAGATGCAGCGTCAGATGGAAGAGCAGCAGAAAGAACTTGAGACAAAAGAGTTCACAGCAGCTGCAGGTGGCGGAGCAGTAGAAGTAACTGTATCCGGCAAAAGAGAAGTAACAAAAGTAAAACTTGCAGAAGAAGTTGTAGATCCGGACGACATTGAGATGCTGGAAGACCTGATTGTAGCAGCGACAAATGAAGCACTGCGTCAGGTTGAGCAGGAGACAAATGCAGCAGTATCTAAGATGACAGGCGGATTTGGCGGTCTTGGAGGCGGAATGTTCTAATGGATTACTACAGTAATCAGATCAGCCGTCTGATCGAGGAGTTCTCGAGACTTCCGGGAATCGGGAATAAATCAGCACAAAGACTTGCATTTCATGTGATCAATATGCCGGTAGAACAGGTAGAAGGACTTGCGAATGCAATCGTAGATGCCCGCAAGAATGTCCGTTACTGTAAGGAGTGCTGTACGTTGACGGATAAGGATATCTGCCCAATCTGCAGCAATCCGGACAGAGATCATAAGACAATCATGGTAGTGGAGACACCGCGTGATCTGGCAGCGTATGAGAAGACCGGAAAGTACAACGGAGTCTATCATGTACTTCATGGAGCAATTTCTCCAATGCTTGGAATCGGTCCCGGGGATATCCGTCTGAAAGAATTGATGGAGCGTCTGCAGGGAGATGTGGATGAAGTGATCATTGCGACGAATTCCAGTCTGGAAGGCGAGACAACAGCAATGTATATCAGTAAACTTATCAAACCGGTCGGAATCAAGGTGAGCAGGATTGCCAGTGGTGTTCCGGTTGGTGGTGATCTGGAATACATTGATGAGGTAACACTGCTCCGGGCATTGGAAGGAAGAACAGAATTGTAAAAGCATTTGAGACACCGGCAGGAGGGACTGGCTATGGCGAAGAAAAAAGTTACATCTTCAGATGTGGCAAAGCGCGCGGGAGTTTCACAGGCAACGGTCTCGATGGTACTCAATAAGAAGTATAACGTCTCTTTTTCAAAAGAAGTAATCCAGAAAGTGGAGGCAGCGGCGGGAGAACTGGGGTATGAACTTCCGAAACGCAGAACACAGCGTGGAGAGCGACGAGAAAAACTGCTCGTTGTCATCAGCCCGAACCTGACAAACCCATACTATGTAATGCTTTTGCAAGGAATTGAATCAAGGGCAACAGAGCAGGGGTTCGGAATCTTTGTCTGTAATACACAGAGAGATTTAAAATTGGAAGAGCGTTATCTGAAAATGATCTCGACTCTGAATGCACAGGGAATTATCTATATGTGCAATCCGGGGAAATGCTTTCTCGGACAGCTCAAAGAAATGTCTGAAAGGATTCCGGTTGTTGTGATCAATAATCAGGAGAAGCATTTGGATGTAGATGCAGTGGAGTTGGACAATACAAAGCTTGGAAGATTAATGGGCAGACATCTTCTGGAACTGGGGCATCAGCATGTGGCATACATTACACCGCCATTAACTGCGAGACAGAAGCAGAGATTCCGCCGGGTGGAAGGTTTTCTGGATGAATTCAGGAAAGCCGGATATGGCGATCAGGTGATTGTAAAAGAAGCAGATGAAGAATTTGACCGGAATGTTCCGGGAATCGATTCAGAGTACCGCATCGGATATGATCTGACAAAAGAACTGCTCCGGACAGAAAAAGATCTCACTGCAATCGTGGGGCTGAATGATATGATCGCATTTGGGATTATGGATGCACTCCAGGATATGAAGTATAAAGTTCCCGGAGATGTCTCGGTTATGGGATGTGATAATACTTTATTTTCCAAAGTTAAGAAAGTGTCACTTACAACGATCGAGCATTTTGTGGTTCACAAAGGAATGGATGCCTGTGATATCATCATGAAAAAGATCAGTTCAAGGGACTGGAAGTATACGGAATTTGAACCGGTCAGTATTTATCATGTGGAATATGAGCCACAGATCGTGGTTCGTGGAACAACGTCTTATGCAAAGACAAAATAGTTGATGTATAGACGCTGGATTATTTAAAATTAATAAAAAATAATAAAATTATTACTAATAAAAATAACAAAAACAAACGATTCTGATTTTAGAAAATGTTGATAAAGCCTTTAAAATAAAGATTTTTATACAGAATAAAAACGATTGATATTAACTAATATTAATAAAAACGGTTAATATGTCGGATTATTAAGTGAAAAATGACTATTAATAATTTTTCAGACAGTTGACCTCAGGTTTTGGAAGCTATATAATCAGCTCATAAACAAACGAATTACTGCTGGAAAAATCAGTGAGTTGTATCAGTGGTAAGAGGAAAG
>ENA-OQET01000449-OQET01000449.1-human-gut-metagenome-genome-assembly--contig:-NODE-449-length-21726-cov-4.981805_pt1 | contig 21726 bp, 19 predicted proteins | sample MGYA00242800_ERZ504645 | MGnify/ENA primary metagenome ERZ504645 (study PRJEB26092, sample SAMD00036308) | human gut metagenome | host: Homo sapiens | study: EMG produced TPA metagenomics assembly of... | reverse complement strand
CGTTGAACGCAAACCAGTCGAAAGTTTCATGCTCAAAAAGGTTACGATAAGTCTGTTCTGAGAAACAGCCATATCTGCCCAATTGGAGGAAGTTTATACGATCCGGGATGGCCATGAATAATTTCATGGTGTCCATGAACGTTTTTTCAAAAGGTTTTTGTATATTCGCTACTGATTTGAGAGCCGACAGGCACTCGGATTGGTATTGCATAAGGAGTGTTTCTTTAGTCATAATCAGAAGAGTTGAGAGACTTCTAATTTACTAAAAATCCAGCGAATTATGCAATACTTTTTTCACCTTTATTATCAGCAGGTTAGCACATTTTTTTACAGCTACATTTCTTCATGCTTAACCATTCGTTTTAGACAACATTTCAATGACCTCTTTAGTGTTTCCGAACCGACTTTTGCCGGTTTTATTGTTTAACTTTTAATTTTTCGGTAAAAACTTTACCGAAGTATTGTATAAGATTTTTACTTTTGTATTTCTATTTTGAGACAGCCTCTCTGTTTATTATATTAATTTACTCTTTCACGTAGTCTTTTAATGCATCAGTAACGACAAGCACCCGGTCTTCTCCCCTCATATACGGTGCATCATATTGAAAATCAGCAACCTTATTCTCAAATTCACCGATATACGTCATACTTCCATTCTGTGGATTGAACCACCAAGCTTTTCGTTTTTTTCACCACTGATTTTGGTCAAGTCTATCTGCATGGGACGTGCACTGTAGTTATACACCAGCAGATAGTCATTACCTCGTGTGGCAATTGCCCGATCGTAACGTTCGCCATTAGTTCCAGCTATCACACTCTGGTCTGGAATACGTTCAAAGAAAGGGAAACGAAGTATCAGCTCCTTTAAATATTTCATTTGGTTAAAACCTTCGTCCTTCAATGCTTCCTGCCATGTTTCCTGGGCTCCATATGCTGGTGCATATCCTTCACGATAAAACTGCATAATAGAATTATTTCCATAAGTATGTCCGAAAGAACCGGCAAAAACCGACCAATATGCATAACGTCGTACATCATCTGCAGTCCAGCGACATTCTTTCGGATTGTGCAGTCCGTGCGGAATCCCTTCATAACTGGGCTCGGCATCCAGTACCGGCTTCAAGGGCTTTTTGGCAAGGCTTGCTTCCACATAGCGCCAGTTGTCTTCTGCTACATTACTATCGGCCAGATTATCTCCATCGCCTTTAGTTTGCCCGTAACGGCGATGTCCACTCTGGAACATATTAAAATCGAGCCAGTCGGCATCATTGAACCAGGTTGCAGACATGGTTCTACCAAATGGGTGGAAAGTCATCAAATGATTCTTATCGATGGAACGAATTGTACGTGCCAAGGTTTCCCAAACTTCTGTTTTCACATCGCCTCGCGTATCTCCTCCGATTATCCACACTATATTCGGATTGTCCTTATATCTTTCGGCAAGGAAGGTTCCGTATGCTTTCGCTTCTTCTACATCCATCTGCCCACTTCTTACCAGTCCTCCCCAGATACATACCATACCTATATATATACCTTTACTTTCAGCTGTACGGATGATATAATCCATATGGTCCCAATAACCATATACTCCTTTTTTATCAATATGGCTGAAATCGAATCCGTCCGTCATGGAATACTGTCCATAGACATTCATAGAGGGAACCCCATTTAATGTCTGCACCTGTACTACATTAAATCCGGCACGGCTACAGTTGTCCAAATAAAAAGCCACCTCCTCACGGTTCAATCGTTGTGGCATCAGCCATCCGGTATCTCCCAGCCAGAAAAACGGCTGTCCATTCTCATGTTTCAGGTAACGCCCTTCGGCAGACACCTCCAACTTGCCGTTTTTCCACGGCAACTGTGCATTCATAGTTGATGCTACGGCAAGACAAGATAATACAATTCCTGCCAGTTTTGTCAAATATTTCATTTTGCTGCAATTAAAAAATTATACATTTAAGATTAAAACAAATAATCCATGCAAATATACATGATGGTTTTCAATAATGTACCGTTACTTCCTGATTGGTATCTATCCAAAGACGATATTTTCCCTCAGCGACTTTCTGAAACTCTCCTACAGATGCCTTTGGTAGCTTCTTGGCTGCAACATACAGATAACCTTTACCTTTGTCGGCTTTCAGGCGAATCGTCTTGCGGTCCATATAAACGGTTATTTCTCCTCCCGGGACAGGAACACTGCCTTTCATCCATTTCAATCCGCCTAATGCGGGAGTCACTGCATATTCTTCATATCCAGGTTTTACCGGCTTCACTCCTAAATAATATTTTCCTAACAAATATATAGGACTGGCTCCCCATGCGTGGCAAAGACTCTTTCCATACGGACGTCCATACATGGCAAGATGTTCTGCTCCTTTCTCATCCGGATTATATTTTTCCCAAAATGATGTTGCTCCTTCTTTTAACATACCTCCCCAATAATCTAGCATTTCTTCCATAACTTGCTCTTGCTCGCCCAAGGCACAGAGAGCTTCCAGTTCGTAAAAACGCATATACGGAGTTGTAATTTTCAGGATGCTATCATTCAACAACACACTTTGCTTGATAAGTTGCTGTTTTTCTTCTGAAAGATAATCATAAAATACAGCAAACATATTGGCATAACGTGTCACACTAGTACTCTGGTTTCCTCCAATCCGATTGTGCACCAAAGCCTTCGCATCCTCACTCCAGAATGCAGGTTCCAGTTTCTTTCGTAAAGAAGAGGACAGTTTTTCATACCCCCAGGCATCTTGCATCTCACCGGCAAGGCGAGCACAGAGCACCATTGTTTCCAAACTCTTGCAGAAAAGAACTTGCTCGAATGCCAACTGTCCTTTTTTGTCGAGATAACCATCTGCCCAGTCAACAAATACCCAGTCACCTGTCATGCCCTGCACCATGCCATCACTGTCAGTCCGTCCCAATACATACTCCATAAGCGATTTCATCCGCGGATACAGTTGCTTGACAAACTTCTCATCTCCCGTATACATATAATAGTCGTACACACTCAGGAACCAGTAAAAAGTATAATCCATGATGGTGTTAATATGAGAAGTTACCGGATCCTTTCCTCTCAGTTGCCAGATGGTACGCTTTACAGTCTCCGAATCAAAGAACAGATAGTAGTTCATCAGATAACTTTGAATAGCATCTCCACTCCATACCCAGCGATCACGTTTGATACCATCAATGAAAAATTCCCGAGTGGTAAGATGCATCGTATAAGCACCTATCTCCCAAATTCTATTTAACAGATCATTGTCACACTGAAAACTTCCACGGTAGGTTTCAGGCATATATTCGTATTGCATCGAAACTTTTCCAACAGAAATCTGTTCATCGCATATCACATATACATAACGGAAAGCCTTACTGCTCTCCATCATATAACAATCATTTGTCAGAGGCTGAACAGTACGCAGCGCAAGATCGGTCACTTTTCCATCCCTGACAGACAAGATATCCATGGTTTCACAATGCTCAGTGTCCAAAGCTTCTTCTTTACTTTCACCATAATAAATCAATACCTTTCCTTCTCCTCGCATTTCTGAAAAATCAAGATATCCGAAAGTTTCCCGACCAAAATCATAAAGAATACCATTCTCTACAGAAGTTGAAGAAACAGCTAGCAAAGGTTTGCAAGGTAAACGAAACAAAGACGGACGGCTTGTTTTCGAATTAAAATTCCAGCTTCCAGCATCCATATAAACGGTAGCCGAAGTATCACTTGCTTTTCCACTTTCATCTATCCATTCTTTATCTTCGTAAGTAACCTTCCAACTTGCATCACTTTTTATCGTCCGCCCGTCGACATAAAGAGCCGGAGGAGTAAGCTGGTTCCATACCTTAATATTAATTTTGTGCTTTCCCGCTGGAATAGTCAGTTTATCAGGCATGCCAAACTGCAATTTGCCATCTAACTTAACATTGTACCGTCCTTCCACACTCAACTGTATCGTTTCAGCTTCAGGCAAATCGACTTCTTTACTGAATTCAACAACGACATAATGACTATCCGTTTTCCAGAAAGGAGGGAAAAAAGCTCCTCTTTCCGTACGACGGTTATTCATCTGGTTACCCAGCCAAATCTCATAATCCCCCGGATACCAAATCCAAGTCTGTGCTCCTAATGAAGCACACATACCAACCGAAGCCAGCAAGGTTACAAATTTATTTTTCATTTTGTGTGTTTTATTATTTAATTATTCTGTCAGAATTCTGTCACAACCGGACGACCTTCCATCCAGGCAATCATATTCAGAACCAGGAAATTCCAATTTTGAAATCCTCTATTCAGAACAGGCTCTCCATTATCGGGCAGATAATATTCATGCAACGCCCCGAAGCGCTCAAAGTCACGTCCCAGTAAAAGTATTGTTTTTTCAGCAACTTCTCGGGCTTCTTTTTCATATCCATATTGCAGCAGCCCTCTGAAAACAAGATAATTCACATTAATCCATATAGGTCCTGCCCATGAAGAGGGATTACCACTCGCTCGCACATTATACATTTTTTCCAAGGGAGAAAGCGTACGGATACCTGCAGGAGCATTAAAAGAAGTTGTATCACAAAAATGTATCTGTACCATTTGCCGAGCTTGTTCTGGCGTTGCAACTTGAGCCCACATTGCCATAAAACCACTCCATACACTAAATCGCTGGATCAAGCAGTCGTATGTTCTGGGCTGTCCCACATGCAAATATAAATCTCCCGGGTACAATCCTTTGATATCAGGTTTTTCTACTGGAAGAAGATTTAAGTCTACACTATAATAAAAACGGTCCCGTTCATCCCAACAGTGCTTACGTATATTGGTTTTCAGTGTTTCAGCTTCTTTCTCAAAAAAGATTGAAATATCTGTCAAGTTCAGACAGTCGGCTAAATAAGCCATCGCTTGAAGTTCCTTATACATTAAACAATTCAGAAAGATAGAGCCAGAACTACCATGGGGACGATAAAAGGTACTCGGATCATTGTCTACTCCGATAGCCTCATCCGTTTCCCAATAAATCAATCCTGTTGCTTTATGCCTGTGAAAATTAAGATACTTAGCTACAAAAGCCTGTAAAGTATAAAAGTCCTCCCGCAACCACTCTGCATCTCCACCCATATTTTTAACGATAAAAGCAGCATGCTGGGCAAGTGTCGGCTTATGCATATTGGTCTTCCACGGATTTCTTTTCTTCAACATTTCTTCACGACTTGGAGCATTCCGTTCTATCCAGATAGGAATCCAGCCATCCATTCCCCCGTAACTCAACGAATTCAATACACATCCCTGTTCATAAGCCAAAGCTTCCTTTTTATCAGCTTCAGTTCCTTTGTCTGATAAAATCTGACGCAAGGCCACATCACTGAGCCACGAGTCCCAATCCCATAACATATCCAAATACTGACTACTTCCCGGAGCCAGAAAAGGAAAATGTAAAGAACCTCCTGCCTGACGATACATGCCCTTCATCTCCTTATATATATGTTTCTTGCAAATCTCTCTGTATTTTTCAATATTCACAGCGTTTCGCTCCGGCAGCTGAGCCTGACATATACCTCCTATTACAATATTCAATACCAATAGCCATATTGTCTTTTTCATAGCAATAAAATTAGGTTTATAACTAAATTAAAATAAACAAAAGCAGATAATCTAAAAGAAAACTCCAATCAAACAAAATTTATTGAATCACAGAAGCAAAAATAATTATTCAAAACAATAAACAAAAGAAAACAAAATAATAAAAACATTTATTAACAACAAGTATCTACATTATAGACAATATATTTCTTTTGACAACTCAAATCATTTATCATATTCATAGCTTGTCAAGTATATCAAATAACTTAGTCTTAAAGTCAAAAAGAGCATTTTTTTCGTTTCACAAAATTCTACATTTGCATCAGATAAAATTCAAAACAACAAACCTGAATTGTAACTATGGTAAAATGCTTTTTTGCAGTCGATCTGGGAGCAACCAGCGGACGCACGATATTAGGATATTTTACTCCTCAAGGACTGATTACGGAAGAAATTAACCGTTTCCCCAATCACCTTATAGAAACAGGAGGACATTTTTACTGGGATATTTATGAACTTTACCGGAATATTGTAGAAGGTCTGAAAATTGCCGGAAATAAAAAAGATACAGAAATTATTTCTATCGGTATCGATACGTGGGGAGTAGACTTTGTATGTATTGGAAAAGATGGTGGTATATTGCGACAACCATATGCATACCGTGACCCTCAGACAGAGGGAGCTCCCGAAAAATATTTTAAACGAGTACCACGTAATGAAGTTTATGAACTGACAGGCATCCAAGTTATGAACTTCAACTCTTTATTTCAGCTTGATACCTTACGAAGAAACAATGACAGTGCACTGGCACATGCCGACAAAATATTATTCATGCCAGATGCACTCAGCTACATGCTAACCGGAGAAATGGTTACTGAATATACGATAGCCTCAACCGCGCAACTCGTTAATGCACATACCCGGAAACTTGACTCGCAAATACTCAAAAGCATCGGATTAAATGAGAAGCACTTCGGACGCTTTGTCTATCCTGGAGAAATTATTGGAAGCCTAACTCCTGAGTTACAACAACTCACAGGACTTAGTGCTATTCCTGTAGTAGCAGTTGCAGGCCACGACACAGCTTCTGCCGTTGCTGCTGTACCGGCAGCAAACAAGAATTTTGCTTATTTAAGCAGCGGTACTTGGTCGTTGATGGGAGTAGAAACTCAAGCTCCAGTTATCAATGCCGAAACAGAAGCCTTGAATTTTACCAATGAAGGAGGAGTAGAAGGAACTATCCGCCTATTGAAAAATATTTGTGGCATGTGGCTGCTGGAGCGGTGCCGCATAAACTGGGGAGATACTTCATACCCCGACCTGATTGCTGAAGCTGAAGCAAGTGAACCATTCCGAAACTTAATTTGTCCGGACGATAAAGTCTTTGACAATCCGACAAACATGGAAGAAACCATAAAAAAATATTGCAAAGACCATAATCAACCAGCCATTGAAACACGCGGACAACTGGTTCGCTGTATATTCGAAAGCCTTGCATTACGTTACCGGCAAGTATTGGAAAACCTGCAACGACTCTCTCCTAATCCGATAGAAGTTCTCCACGTTATCGGAGGAGGAAGCCGTAACGATCTTCTGAACCAATGGACAGCCAATGCCATCGGTATACCAGTTATAGCCGGTCCTTCAGAAGCAACAGCAATAGGAAACATCATGATACAAGCTGTAGCAGCAGGTCAAGCAGCAGATATTGCTTCTATGCGTCAACTTTTAAGTCACGCTATACATTTAAAAACCTTCTATCCCGAACACAAAGAGACATGGGATGTAGCCTATCTCCAATTCAAGACAATTACTCAATAATAATCAATAACTTAAACACATAATATCATGAAAGAAGAATTAATAACAAAAGCGTATGAAATAGCAAAAGAACGGTATGCAGCTGTAGGAGTTGATGTAGACAAAGCAATGGATACATTGCAAAATATATCCCTGTCACTACACTGCTGGCAGGCAGATGATGTTGCCGGATTCGAATCAAACGGTTCACTGACTGGTGGTATTCAAGCAACAGGTAATTATCCGGGCAAGGCACGCAAGGATTGAGCGAGTGCGTCAGGATGTTTTAAAAGCAGCATCTTATTTACCAGGTACACCCCGCTTGAACCTGCATGAAATATACGGAGACTTTCAAGGAAAATTTGTCGACCGCGATCAGGTAGATGCTTCATACTTTGAAAGCTGGATGCAATGGGCTGCAGAAAACAATATGAAGCTTGATTTCAACTCAACCTCTTTCTCACATCCCAAAAGCGGAAATCTTTCTTTAGCCAATCCGGATAAAGCAATCCGTGATTTCTGGGTAGAACACACTATCCGCTGTCGTGCCATTGCCGAAGAAATGGGTAAACGCCAGAATGATCCTTGTATCATGAATGTATGGGTTCACGACGGAAGTAAAGATATCACAGTAAACCGCATGCAATACCGTGAACTGTTGAAAGATTCACTCGACCGCATTTTTGCCACCGAATACAAGAACATGAAAGACTGTATCGAATCGAAAGTATTCGGCATCGGTCTTGAAAGTTACACTGTAGGCTCCAACGACTTCTATATCGGTTACGGAGTCAGCAGACAGAAAATGATTACACTCGACATGGGTCATTTCCACCCGACAGAAAGTGTTGCCGACAAACTATCTTCACTGCTGCTGTACGTTCCGGAAAATCATGCTTCACGTAAGCCGTCCGGTACGCTGGGATAGCGACCATGTTACTATCATGAACGATGAAACATTGGATTTGTGTCAGGAAATCGTACGGTGCAATGCACTCGACCGTGTGCATATCGGTCTGGACTTTTTCGATGCAAGTATCAATCGTATCGGTGCTTATGTCATCGGAGCACGCGCTACACAGAAATCAATGTTACGTGCATTGCTTGAACCTATTGCCAAGCTCCGCGAATACGAAGCCAACAATCAGCTGTTCGAACGCCTCGCTCTGCTAGAAGAAGCCAAAGTCCTCCCATGGAATGCTGTATGGGATATGTTCTGTTTGAAGAATAATGTACCTGTAGGCGAAGAGTATATTGCCGATATTGAAAAATACGAAGCAGACGTAACATCGAAACGTTGCTAAATCTCGATACAGATGTCATCCAAAGGGCTTTTACCCGCGGATGGCATCTGGTTTATATAACTAAAATTCTAAAACTGGAAAAAACATACTACTTATGAACACGCTGATAGGTTTACTGATTATTGCCATAGGCAGTTTCGGACAAAGCAGTTCGTATGTTCCAATCAACAAAGTAAAAAACTGGTCCTGGGAAAGTTTCTGGCTTGTACAAGGCATTTTCGCATGGCTAGTTTTTCCACTGCTGGGAGCATTGCTGGCAATTCCAGCAGGAAGTACTCTTACTGAATTATGGAGCAGCGGAGGAGCTTTACTAGCTATTATATATGGAATTTTATGGGGTGTTGGAGGACTCACTTTCGGACTGAGCATGCGTTACTTGGGAGTAGCACTGGGACAAAGTATTTCTCTAGGTACATGTGCAGCTTTTGGAACATTATTTCCTGCTTTATTCGGTGGAACAGATTTATTCCATGGAGAAGGTTTAATGCTACTTATTGGAGTCTGCATCACACTGGCAGGTATTGCTATCATCGGATATGCAGGCAGTCTCCGCTCTAAAAACATGAGCGAAGAAGAAAAGAAAGCGGCAGTAAAAGATTTTGCCTTGACAAAAGGACTGCTGGTTGCCTTGCTTGCAGGAATCATGAGTGCATGCTTTGCCTTAGGTCTGGATGCAGGTACTCCTATAAAAGAAGCTGCACTTGAAAAAGGAACAGATGCACTGTATGCAGGACTCCCCGTCATTTTTCTGGTAACGTTAGGCGGATTCTGTACCAATGCAGCATATTGCATCCAGCAGAATCTGAAGAACCAAACAGGACAAGAATATTTCTCTGTCAGCAAAGGTACATTTACAAATAATATCTTATTTTGCGCACTGGCAGGAGTTTTATGGTACTCTCAGTTCTTCGGACTGGAGATGGGAAAAAGCTTCCTTTCCGACAGCCCGATATTGCTAGCTTTTTCATGGAGTATACTGATGTCGCTGAACGTAACTTTCAGCAATGTCTGGGGAATACTCCTTAAAGAATGGAAAGGTTGCAGTGCACAAACTATTGGAACATTGATACTAGGACTTGCCGTACTGATTGCTTCTATTATCGTAGTAGCAATGGCACAAGCCTGACAAATTGAATAATTATTAAAACATACAATACAGAAAATATGGAATCTATTTTGAACAATCGTCCGAAACTGGCTGCCGAGATTAATAAAGTAGCCGAAGTTGCCGGCTATTTATGGCAGAAAGGATGGGCTGAACGTAATGGAGGAAACATTACCATCAACATTACAGAATATGTAGACGATGAAATAAAAGCAATGCCTGCCATCAGTGAAGTAAAACCTATAGGAGCAACATTGCCATATCTGAAAGGATGCTATTTCTACTGCAAGGGAACCAACAAACGTATGCGCGACCTTGCACGCCAGCCAATGGCAAACGGCTCAGTTATCCGCATTCTGGATGACTGTGCCAGCTATGTCATTATAGCTGATGAGCCGGTTAATCCTACCTCTGAATTACCGTCACACTTGAGCGTACACAATAACCTTATCTCAAAAGGCTCCAATTATAAAGCTTCCCTGCACACTCATCCCATTGAACTGGTAGCTTTGACTCATAACAAAAAGTTCATGGAAAAAGACTATGCTTCCAATTTGTTATGGAGTATGATACCCGAAACTAAGGCCTTCTGCCCAAGAGGACTGGGAATGGTTCCCTATAAACTTCCAAGTTCTGTAGAACTTGCCGAAGCCACCATCAACGAGCTGGACGACTATGATGTGGTAATGTGGGAAAAACATGGAGTCTTCGCCGTAGATACCGATATCATGGCTGCATTCGACCAAGTAGATGTGCTTAATAAATCAGCTTTAATCTACATTGCAGCTAAAAATATGGGATTCGAACCCGATGGCATGAGCCAGGAACAAATGAAAGAGATGTCAGTAGCATTCCATTTACCTAAATAAAAAAGAACAACTATGCATAGAATGATATTAAACGAAACCTCTTACTTCGGAGCAGGTTGCCGTGAGAGTATTGCCATAGAAGCCAAACGCAGAGGTTTTAAAAAAGCATTTTTCGTCACCGACAAAGATCTGATTCGCTTTAAGGTAGCAGACAAGGTCATCGAAGTTTTCGAAAAAAACAATATCCCCTACGAGGTATACAGTGATGTAAAAGCCAACCCAACCATTGCCAATGTACAGAATGGGGTAAAGGCTTATCAAGCTTCAGGAGCCGACTTCATCGTTGCACTGGGAGGAGGTTCTTCTATCGATACAGCAAAAGGGATCGGTATCGTAGTCAACAATCCTGACTTTGCCGACGTACGCTCACTGGAAGGCGTAGCAGATACCAAGCAGAAAGCCGTTCCGACTTTTGCCTTGCCTACAACAGCAGGTACAGCAGCCGAAGTCACTATCAACTATGTGATTATTGATGAAGATGCTACCAAGAAAATGGTATGCGTAGATCCCAATGATATTCCGGCCGTTGCTATTGTCGATCCGGAACTAATGTATTCCATGCCGAAAGGTCTGACTGCTGCAACTGGAATGGATGCCCTGACACATGCTATCGAAAGTTATATTACTCCCGGAGCGTGGGCAATGTCGGATATGTTCGAGCTGAAAGCCATCGAAATGATTGCAGCAAACCTGAAAGCAGCTGTTGACAACGGAAACGATACAACAGCACGAGAAGCTATGTCACAGGCACAATACATTGCCGGAATGGGATTCAGCAACGTAGGATTAGGTATTGTTCACTCTATGGCACATCCGCTGGGAGCACATTATGATACCCCTCATGGAGTTGCAAATGCCCTACTGCTTCCGTATGTAATGGAATATAATGCAGAATCTCCTGCTGCTCCTAAATATATACATATAGCTAAAGCTATGGGAGTAAACACCGAAGGAATGACAGAAGCAGAAGGTGTAAAGGCTGCTATACAAGCTGTACGGGATCTGTCAGTAAGTATTAACATACCACAAAAACTGCACGAAATAGGTGTTCGTGAAGAAGACTTACACCAACTTGCCATTGATGCTTTCAATGATGTCTGCACAGGTGGTAATCCCCGCCCGACTTCAATCGCTGAGATCGAAGCACTATATCACAAAGCATATTAATATAAAAGCACTATTTATCTAGAGGATGATTTATTAACTAAGTCATCCTCTTTTATAACCTTCAAAACAGACGATTTCTCACAAATAAAATCTACCTTATCCAGATTGCTGTTTTATTTTAAATCATTATTTTTGCTTCCATAACTTTATTATGAAAAAACACATATGGCAAGATCATACAATGATTTAGGAGTTGAATTCAAATATCTGATAGTCAATGATACAGACCGTAAATTTGGGCTATATATCAATACAGTAGGAGTACAAGCTATACGTCCTAATTCTCCTTATCCAATAAAAGATCATCCTTCCGGTTATCTGTTTAATGCAAAAAAAGGGACGTATCTTACGCGAATACCAATTACTTTATATTACAAAAGGAAAAGGAACATTCGCCTCCGATGGCACTCCAGAACGAAATATTGGAAAAGGAAACCTGATTGTACTATTTCCCGGACAATGGCATACGTATAGCCCGGATGTACAAACCGGATGGAACGAATATTACATCGGATTCGAAGGAAGCTTTATCGACCAGTTTGTTAGAAACGGATTCCTGTCAAAAGAAGATCAGGTACTGGATATAGGACTCAATGAAGAACTGGTAACGCTTTTTTCACAAGCTTTAAATGTAGCGGAAACAGACAAAAGCGCTTCACAGCAATACCTTTCGGGTATATTGCTGCACATCATCGGCATGATATTTTCCATCTCCAAAAACAAAGAATTTGAAAAAGACAATGTTGCCGAAAAAATGGAACAGGCAAAAATTATAATGAATGAGAATGTATGTAAGGAAATAGATCCCGAAGAACTTGCAGAGAAACTGAATATCAGTTATTCATGGTTCCGAAAAACATTCAAAAAATATACCGGATATTCTCCTGCTAAATATTTTCAGGAACTTAAACTGCGAAAAGCCAAACAAATATTGATAAATACTTCCTATCCGGTAAAAGAAATCTGTTTCATGATAGGATATACATCTACCGAACATTTCTCTAACCTGTTTAAGAAAAATACAGGACTGACTCCTCTGGAATATCGTTCATTCGGTAAAGACGAATAAATATTATTTCACCTCACAAACTGAGGAAAAAATCTCCAGTCTGTGAGGTGAATATATCCTTATAACTAAAGTACTGCCAGGGCAATTACTTGTATAAATAAAATAAGGAATACCATGGCAATCGGATAAACCGTAGCATAGGCAACTCCCGGTATGTTACTGTCGGTCATCGAATCGGCTGCTGCCAATCCTGGGGTACTAGTCATACCACCGGTAATAGTTCCCAGTAAATCGAGCATACTAATCTTAAATACCAGCCTTCCAACAAGGGCTGCAAGCAACATCGGCACAAGTGTAATAGTTGCTCCTACTCCGAAAAGCAAAAAACCACTCTCCTGAAAAGTTGACACCAGTGTCTTACCTGCCGAGGTTCCAACTTCTGCCAGGAAAAGCAAAAGACCAAGCTGACGTAATAACTGATTAGCCGGTCCGGACATTGACCAAATAATAGGTCCTGTCTTTCCAATAGCACTCAAGAAAAGAGCCATCATCAAAATTCCTCCCGTCAGTCCCGGAGAGAAAGAAACTCCTCCTCCGAAAGATATATTCAGCTTACCAAACAATACTCCTAATACAATACCCATTGCAATCGGGAAGAAATCGGTATCCGAAAGTTTCTTCACATCATTTCCTATCAAGCGGGCTACAGCCTGAATACCTTCTTTTTCGCCCACTATCATCAGTTTATCACCAAATCTCAATTCCAAATCAGGAGAAGGTGACAAGTCAATACCACTTCGGCGCACACGAGTTACTGTACATCCAAAATTACGTTGTAAATTCAAGTCACAAAGTTGCTTGCCTACCATATCCTTTTTTGTCAGAAGCAATGATTCGATGCTCTGTGTATGAGTTAACGGTAATTCACCTTCTTCACGCGTACCTAACATCAGTGCAAGATTGTTCAACGAATCTTCACTTCCTACAGCTTGCACATAATCTCCCTCTTCCAGCATGGTATGTGCTTTAGGTATAATAATTTCTTCACCTCGTTTCAGACGAGAGATAACAGCTCCTGTCATTACACGGATATTCAGCTGCATCAGTGTACGGCCTATTGCTGTTGGATTGGTCACTTTAAACAAACAAGTACCAAGCTCTGGAAACTGGCTCCGGCGTTCTTTCTCCAAACGGCGTGCCTCCTGTTCCAAATCAACATGAAGCATTTTCGGCAAAAGCTTGACAAACAAAATCACGCCAATAACTCCAAACGGATAAGCAATACCATAGGCAATAGATGCCAAGGGCGACTGTGTGCTGTCGATAGCAACAGCAAGTCCCGGTGTACTGGTCAATGCGCCGGCTATCAATCCCACCAAGCTCGGTGTATCAATGCCAAACAAATATTTTAGTCCCACTCCCGTAAGGCAAGCAGAAGCTACGATAAGTAAAGTAATCAGAATAAGTGTTTTTCCTTTACTTCGGAATGAATGAAAAAAACCGGGTCCCGCCTGAATACCGATAGTAAAAATGAACAGAACCAATCCGAAGTTACCTAACTCTTTGGGAATACTCACCCCCCAATGGCCGAAAGCCAGAGCTATGAAAATAACGGCAGAAACATCAAGTGACAGCCCCGCTATCTTGATGCGCCCCAACATGAACCCCAAAGCTACAATAAGAAAAACAGAAAAGTAAGATGACTGAAGTAAATCGATTAACATAATTCATTAAGTATAAAGGTGTGATTAAAGCACAAATATACGACTTTCCGGCATATTTACAAATAAAACAGACAGTTAGCCCCTTGCCCTATCTATTTATTTAGCCGATAAACTTTGAAATGCAGCAGAATACTTGTAGCTTTGCAACCGTTTTCATTTAGATAACTTATTATGGATTTTACTAAAAGAATATACGCTTTTGTCACTTTTCTGTTATGTTTCACATTTATTCTTCCTCAAAATGTACATGGAGAAGAAGATAAAGAAACGGAATTTCGTATCACAATTCTGAAAACAAGCGGCGAACCGCAGGTCGGAATGATACTGAAAATCAACGGACGGAGCGACAAATATCTGTCGAACGAACAAGGTGTGATTACATTTCAATACAAAATAGACAAGTCATACAACCGCCTTGCAAATATTTATTTTCCGGGAGATGAAACAAAAGCAGCAACTTCTTTTGTCCTGAAAGAAACAGAAACAAGTAAAACCATTTATCTTGACAGTCAGGAAGATATTGCCTCATTTAAACAAAACAACAAAACGGTCACAATAGAAGGATTTGTTAAAGACTCGTCTCAAAAGCCCATTCAGGGAGCTATCATCAGTATACAAGGAACCGGACGAAAGGTGTTGAGTGATGAAATCGGTCTGTTCCGCATAGAAGCCGACTATAATCACCCTATTACTATTCGGGCGGAAAGAATGGAAAACCGTTCGCTGAACATTACCACTTTCCTCCAGCATCCTGATGAACCATATACAGTCATCATGTATCGCAAAAACTCTACCCGTATTTATTCTGTCGTAGAGGAAATGCCTGAATACCCCGGAGGTATGAAAGCGTTTGTCAATTATCTGAAACGAAAGCTGGTTTATCCGCCACAAGCAAAAAAAGAAAATCTTGAAGGAGTAGTAGCCGTACAGTTTGTTGTAGAAAAAGACGGACGAATCACCTCACCTACGGTTGTACGTAGTCTACGAGCTGATATGGACTCGGCTGCCCTGACTGCAATACGTAATATGCCTAACTGGATACCTGCCCGTGAACACGGCATGCGAGTACGCTGCAAATATTCGGTTCCGGTACAATTCAAGATAGAACGTCCGAAGCCGGCTCCTAAGAAAACGCCACTTGCAACTGACACAATTGCCGCACCGAAAGACAGTCTTGTTACAGATTCACTGGCTACAGACTCATTGAAAAAGATTGTATTACCAGGCGATTCCTTATTAAAGGACTCATTACGAATCAAACCCGACTCACTGTTACAGAGAGGCGACAGCCTATTACTACGACCAGATAGTCTGACTACATTGAACGACTCGCTTGTTGTATCCAACGATTCGATAGCAGCACAACCAACAACCGACCAGCCGGCCGATAAGCCTAAGAAAAGAAACATATTTGTACGCTTCTTCCGCTGGTTATTCGGTATAAAAGATTAAAATTAAATTACAATATAAACAGACACGGATTTATGCTACTTTCTCTCAAGAGAAACCTGCATAAATCCGTGTTATTTTTTCCTGTAAGACCACTAGAAAATTCGTACAGAAAATAAAAAAACATCTCGATGTTTTTAAGAAAACATGGTGAAAAGTTTATTCAATCATCACCATGTTTTTTAGAAAAGAAAAAATACATTTTTATCGCTTCAAGTTAGAAAGCAAAACATTACCGTTAGCCACTGGATTCCAGCCATCTTCACCTTTCAACACCTCTTCCGGCTGATAAGCAGAAACATCTTTCAACTGTTTAGCGTACGGTACACGTGCAGAAGTATCTGCTCCTTCCCCCTTATTCTGATACTCCGCATAAAAGACAGTAGATTCATTCGACTTCTTTCCCCAGTTATTCCATCCGGCAGGTAAAATATGCTTACCCAATTCACATTGAATGAACACTGCTTGTGCATAAGGGCGCCACGGGCGTGACAGATAAACTTCTTTTGCCTCATCGGCTCCTGTCAGACGACAATTCCAGAATACATAACCATACTTTTTCCCTTTATCAGTAGAAGGAGCTGTAACATAACCATTTCCTACACTGTGAATAGTACAGTCTTTAAACAAAGCAGTAGACCATCCAAAGATAAAGTCGACTGTTCCTTCGATATAGCATCCTTCATAATACTGACGACTGTCTTTTCCATACGTATAAAGTGTATCCTGATTTCCCAGGAAACGGCAGTTCTTAAAATAAGCACGGTCACCGTCTACAAAACAAGCAACAGCCTGCCCAACTCTTCCGGCCGTATTGGCAAATGTAATATTTTCGGCATAAAAATCAGGAGCATAGATATATACGGTAGATGAACCGGAAGTAGACATTTCCTCTCCGAAACAATTTTTCTTCGAAGCATAAGCGTCGTCTGTCAATACTGCTCCATCTTCTCCTATCAGAGAAATATTAATCTTTGACTCAGGAATAATCACTCGTTCTTTATATTCTCCTTTACGAACCAGAATCCTTGTACGCTTGTTTTTTCGAAAATCGGGAACAGCATTGATAGCCTCCTGTACTGTAAAGAAGTCACCACTACCATCCTTTGCCACTACATAATCGTAAAAACGGACATATTTACCTAACTCCGGTAACTGTTTCTGAACAGCTTCGGCAGCCAGTGCCGCAACTTTACGCGCACCATATATATTCAGGTGAGTATTATCCTGACGTCCCTTCGGACAAGCAGCATAGGTGTCAGCAGGAATCCACATAAATAGTTTTTTCGATCCTTCAACCCCATAAGATTCTACCAGTTTCTTAGTAGCCTGATTCAGATCAATAAAGCAGACATCCATTTCCTTAGCGACATTCCGTGGAGATTCCAGATATTTTCCGTGAGTATCAATCAGTGTATCTCCTTCTACTACAGCCTCATCCTTTTCCGGACGAATATCATCGGCTGCCACAGCATCTGGATTTACACCAAAATTCCGACGCACGATAGAATTAAACAACACAGGAATTCCTCCTTTGGCACGTGTTTCACGAACAAATTTCCGTAAATTCTCATCGAAGGTAGTTCCCGGATCTGTATGACGTTCCGGCTGAGGTTTTTCATCATTATGTCCGAACTGTATGAACACATAATCGCCCGGACGAATCTTGTTGACAACAGTTTCCCAACGTCCTTCATCGATAAAACTTTTCGAGCTTCGACCGTTCATCGCATGATTCTCCACACGGACATCTTCGGTAAAGAAACTTCCCAAGACATGTCCCCATCCCCGTTCCTGATTATTACCTTCCAACGGTTTATTCGACATAGTAGAATCGCCAATCATATAGATTGTTATCACATGATCAGCTTTAAATGCTGATAAAATCAAAACAATCAGCGCTACTAATACTAACTGAATTTTTCTCATCTCCTTTTTTATTTCTGTTTTACATTTAATTCTTTATTGAAGAAATCCAGAATCGCCTTCTGTATTTCTTTACTGCAAAAATGAGGCAAGTCGTATAATTTGGTCTGCAAGTGTTCACCGGCTCCCTGGCTATCCCATACTTTCCGCATAGTATCGTAAGCAGCCTCTACACCTTCTACCGGGAACAATTTATCTTTCTTGCCGTTAGTAAACAACATCGGCTTAGGGCAAGCAATAGATGCCACATGAGGATAATCCATATATCGACGGATATTAGGAACCAGCATTGCATAAGCAGAACCACCTTTGTTCTGATTGTTTGTCATAGTCATCAAACTGTCCGTAGTATTCATCCAGCAGACAGCAGCTCCTGCCTTCACAGCATCAGTAGCAGCCATTGTCATCCAGGCACGGTGAGCTCCCATAGAAAATCCCATAGTCGCCACTTTTTCTTTATCTACCTGTGGCAAAGAAGCCAAGAACTCCGCACTACGGATATCATCCCAGGCTATCAGACCTCCCCACGACATTCCCATTTGTAACAAATTGGCAGACAAAGCCTGCTGAGAATCGTAACGTGCATACTCTTTCCTACCGCGTTCTCCCCAGAACAAAGCATCAAGAGCCAATACAACGTATCCGTTCTCTGCCAGATAATCGCCTACATATTGTCCGTCGTAACAACCTACAGCCCAGTTATCAGCATCCTTCATCACAATTTCTGAGACTCCAAACGGACGTACCATTTTTTCTTTTCCAATAGTAAAATGTGCTCCATGATCATGCAAAAGCAGAACAGCAGGAAATGGTCCTTTACCTTCCGGAACCAGCAGGTAAGCCGGCACACGAGAATATTCTGAAACATTGAAAACAATTTTTTGAGCCTCATAACCTTTGCGCTTTTCTGTAGCTATAACCTTCATATCGTAAGGAGCAACTGGGGGAGCCGGCTGTATGCACTCCAGCAGTTTCTCACGTGCCTGCTCACGCCATTTGCCGAAATCCTTTTCAGGAGCATTTCCCCATGCCATCGGATAAGTCAGACTTTTTTTCAACTGCTCATAAAACAGAGGCATATCATTTTGTACTTCATAACCCGTGTAAGCCTTTTCTGCTTCTACTTTTTTAAGCCATTCTTTATACAACTTAAATAATTTCTCTGGAGCATATGTATACCAGGCATATCCAACACGACGTTCCAGTTTTACATCCGAAAGCTTATATACTTTAATGCCATCACGGTTACACATAAACGGAGTATTATCGCTCATCTCATAAAAACGTGACCAGATACGGGGAGCCTTCTTATCCTTCACTACAACCAAGTCGTAAGGATATTCATGATTGGCAGCTTTATCTTCAGGAATAGCTACCTTTTCTACACGCATACCTGTTATCGCAACTCTCTCAAACCAAGCCATAGCTGCTTTGACAGACTCAACCACTTCATCAGAAGGATGAGGTATTTCCATCAGCAATCGAACTACATCGCAGCTTTCACCAGCTGTCAGAGAGGCCAGTTCGAAAGTACGTGCATTGGTCGGAAGCAATGTATTATTGTCATGCTGTTGCCCCCAAACGGTCTTAACTCCATTCTGTACATATTGTGCTCGCAAAATCATATCAATACCCTTATTAAAAGCCTGATAGATTCTTTTGCGCATCGTATCGTCCAGCCAGGAAAAATTCAAATCACCTTCGTTGATATGCAAAAACAAACGTAATACTCCGGTAGTAACCTCATCGTTAAAGGTAATGGCATCTACATCCCATCCACGCCAGCCTCCGTTTTTTTTCTGAGTTTTCAACAGATATTCCAACCCATCGAGTTACAGCGTTCTTGTACTCGTGCTTTGGTTAGCGTTAAACTTGTGCCAGATATTCTATCTGAGAATAAGTATTCCGGTTATCAAGCGTACTACGGCGATGATGATCCGACAAAGTATTCAAGACAGAATCGGCAGGAAGCTCTGCCATCCAGTCAATACTTTTTTGGGCCATCCTCCATCCTCATTCTGATAAGCAACAAAATTATCAGCAATCTTCGTATACTGCTCAGGCGAATAGCGTTTATAGTTCCGTTCTTTATGCTCCAGATTCCAATGGTGGATTCCATCATGAAATGCACTCATAGAAGGAACTGTCTGCGACATTGCATAACTGCCCACTCCCAGCAGCAAACTCATTAAATAATATTTTTTATTTTTCATGGCATGTTTACATTAAGATTGATTTGTTTCCAAAAATAAGCAAAATGAGAGGTGGAGAAAGGTAATAATTGTTCTAATGTGGTTATTATTTAACCAAAATCTCCACATATAATACATTCAAACATATTTTCTCCGTTAACAGACTAAAATATCCAGATGGTATACTTTCAGGCAGCATACAACAGCCTCTTTCTATCTGCCTCCCAGTCACTTCACATTTCCTTCCAAAGCTGCAATAAGCGCCATCATATTTTTAATATACGCAGCAACAGAAATGCATTGTTGTCCATCTGTACAAGGATAAGGAGAAGTATCAAAATCATCCCCCACCATCTTCCTGCTATAATCTTCCTTACCTGATAAATCAGGAGTCCACCCGCAACGATATGGATGAGAAGTTGAAGGCAGATCAGAAAGCCAGTAACCTTGTTTTTTTACCTGAGCCATCAGATTACTGATTTCTTTCTCTGTTACAAGGCGAGGACAATGCGTATAATATTTCGGTAACGGACACAATTCATCTGATAATAAAGGTGATTGGAAAAGCAACTTATTTTTATCAATCTTTTTCACTTCATCGAAATCCTTTCTCAACTGTTCAGGATTAACAAAAGTAGCAGAACTATAATGGGCAATTGTATTTTCTATATTCTGATCTATATAATACTTACCATTATAAATATTACCTCCCTTCCGATGCACATACAATGGTTTTCCCGTATCAGGATCAATAAACCGAGGCACTAAGATTTCATCGGGATTGTCTGATTTACGATGCCATTTACGGACTTCTGTTTCAGGTAATTTTTGAGATTCAAGAAACTTAATAGCAGCAGGTATCCCCGAAAGGAAACGAGTATCAGCTGTCAGCTTATAATATTCCATCATCTGATAAATCATACCGACAGTAGTACCCGTATTTACACTGCGTGGCTCATAAGAACGAGCATGGGCAGGCTTTAAGTCGGTCACCGTATACTGATCTGCCCATCCGGCATAAGGCTCTCCTTGCTGAAGAGTTATCGTAAGGTACATCGCCCGCATAATAGGCTCCTTTATATTCTGAAGCCCCATAGCCTGATAGCACTGAATCAGGAAATCAATAATTTCCGGTGTTACATCATCGTTTAAAGTTATAAAAGAAGAATAGTCCTCCTTACCTTCAAAAGGATGATCGTATCGCAACGGATAACGCTGTGGCCAGCCTCCGACAGGATACTGACTTTCTAAAATAAAATGAATAACTTTTTCTAGCGGAGCTTTATATGCAGGATCATTTTTCTCTACATACATACGTAATAAAAACTTAGCAGCAGAAATAGTACCCAAATCATCGTAAGTAGCATTACCATAATAATGTCGGAACTCTTCCAGACGCCAGCCACTTTTCCTACTGTTTCATACCACTCCTTCAAGGAGTTCTCTCCAGCAAAGTCAAAGACGTAATTCCATCCCCCACATTCCAAGTTGCCCCCAATATTAAAGACATTACGCAATTTTTTCGGCTGCTTCATAGTTAAAACTTATCACCAGTAGCGTAGATAGGCATCCAATAACAAATGACCAACACTCGGAG
>ENA-OQET01000448-OQET01000448.1-human-gut-metagenome-genome-assembly--contig:-NODE-448-length-21729-cov-3.995741_pt1 | contig 21729 bp, 19 predicted proteins | sample MGYA00242800_ERZ504645 | MGnify/ENA primary metagenome ERZ504645 (study PRJEB26092, sample SAMD00036308) | human gut metagenome | host: Homo sapiens | study: EMG produced TPA metagenomics assembly of... | reverse complement strand
AGTTCGAAGCGGCCAGGATTCAAGGGAGATATAGAGATTATCTAAAACAGATCTCAAAAATTGACTTATTGATCATAGATGAATTCCTTTTGACATCTGTCAATGAATCGGAACGAAACGACATCCTAGAAGTGATCGAAAAACGAACGAACAGAAAATCAACGATTCTCTGTTCCCAATGGACACCAGAAGGATGGTTGGAGAAGCTGGGCAACGGGCCAGTAGCAGAAGCCATACTGGATCGAATCATCAATAGCTCATACAAGATATTCTTACAAGGAAAATCTATGAGAGAAGAATATTCGAAACTGAAAAAATAAAAAGTAGGCAGGGCTGTGTCAAGTGGCTCTGCCTGTTGGATTCTATGGCTCACTCCAATGGATTGGCTGGCTCTCTCTATTGGACGAAGTGGCTCTCAACCATTGGAATACTCATCCTCCAAACTTGAATAATGACTCAATTTATAAATATTATGTATATACAATGAGTTTTAGCGCATTTTGAACTTCGTTACATAAAATACCAATAAAACTATGAAAATGAGTAGTTCTATAATTAATATCATTTTGAATATATTTTTTTATATTTGTTTTATTGAATGATATCCTCTTTACTTAAATATATAGTATAAATGTATAAAAAGCTATATTTTTTGCATCAAAGGTCATTTTTCTGCATAAGAGGACAAAACATAAAAAAAACGCCATTCCTTTGAATGACGTTATGTTTATATTGGCTGGGGTACCTGGATTCGAACCAGGGAAATGCCAGATTCAGAGTCTGGTGCCTTACCGCTTGGCTATACCCCAATGCGCTTAGATATTATATTATTTTTTTTTATAATTTACAATAGAAAATTATAAAAAAAGGAACGTTTGTGTTTAAGATAACTCAAACATTCCTGTATACAGCTTATAATACATTCCTTTTTGTTCGATCAAATCATCATGACTACCTCGCTCCTTGACATCCCCATGATCTAAAACAAGTATCACATCCGCATTTCGAACGGTTGATAACCGATGCGCAATGACGAAAACCGTTCTTCCTTCCATCAATTGATCCATACCCTTTTCAATCAAGCTTTCTGTATGCGTATCAACTGAACTGGTTGCTTCATCCAAGATCAATACGGGTGGATCGGCAACAGCAGCTCTGGCAATAGCCAACAATTGTCTTTGACCAGCCGATAAGTTACCTCCATCGTTATAAACAGGGGTATCATACCCTTGTGGAAGTCTTCGAATAAATGAATCCGCATTGGCTAGCTTTGCTGCTTCGATGCATTGTTCATCACTGGCTTCTAAATTACCAAAACGTATATTATCCATAATTGTGCCGCTAAATAAATGCGTATCCTGCAAAACCATTCCTAACGATCTTCTCAAATCCGCCTTTTTAATCAACTTGACATCGATTCCATCATATGTGATTGAACCATTTTGAATGTCATAGAAACGGTTGATCAAATTCGTAATCGTTGTTTTTCCAGCTCCTGTGGCACCAACAAAGGCAATCTTCTGTCCCGGTTTGGCAAATAAATTGATATCATGAAGGATCGTTTTCTTTGGGGTATAGCCAAAATCAACATGATGAAAACGAACATCTCCTTTTAATTCTACATACTCAATTCCGTTTTCACGAGGATGACGCCAAGCCCATAGCCCCGTGTTTTCTTTAGTTTCAATATATTGATCATTTTCTTTTCGAACATTGACTAAAGTAACTCTACCTTCATCCACTTCAGGATCCATATCCATTAATTCAAAAATTCGCTCAGCACCAGATAAAGAAGTTAGTAATAAATTCAATTGCATGGTGAATTGATTGATTGGCATTGCAGCTTGACGAACAAAGACAAGATAACTTGCCAAAGAACCAACATCCATCGTTTGCTGAAGACACATATACCCGCCTACAACAGATACGATCGCATAATTGATATATGATAACGAAACCACCATAGGTACAATCGTTTGAGAATAACCCTGGGCTTTTTGAGAACTCTTTTGCAATTTCCATATTGAAATGCTCAAATTGAGTTTGATTGGCGTTTTCATGATTGAAAACTTTTACGACTTTCTGTCCTGAAATCATCTCTTCGATAAACCCATTGATCAAACCGATGTTTTTTTGCTGCAAAGAGAAGTACGATTTGCTCTTGGCACTGGAGAATCGTATATAGGCAAACATGAACACATAGAAAATCAAGACAACAAGTGATAAGCGCCAACTCAATACAAACAATAAGATCAACGTACCAGTTACTTGTATGAAACTCTGGATCATCATCGCAAATGAATTATTCAAAGCATCTGATACCGTATCCACATCATTGGTAAAACGTGACATCAATTCCCCATGGGAATGTGTATCAAAAAACTGCAATGGAAGCTTTTGCATGATATGAAACAAATCACGACGAATATCCTGAACTACTTTTTGGGCTGCAACAGCCATAAGTTGCGTATAGCCCAGTGTCGATAATACACCCACCAAAAAAATCAAAGCCATGATACCGATCTGTATGTATGCCTGATCTAATCCGGTATTTAAAACATCGTTGACAATAGGCCTTATCATATACGTTCCAAATAAATTTCCTAGAGCACTAGTCGCAACCAAAATTCCTACAAATACAAAAAAGATCGCGTGATTGCCCATGTAATGCATTAACCTTTGAATGGTTTGTCCTAAATTTTGAGGTCTCATAAGTTTGCCCCCTTCTGTTGTGAAAGATATAAGCCACGATAAAATTCACTATTAGCCAGCAATTCCTCATGCGTACCGACTGCTGAAATTTTTCCATCTTCCAATACCAGTATTTGATCACAGTGAATAATTGAACTGACTCTTTGGGCAATAATGATCTGGGTCAATGATTTCATATTAGCCAAACCTTCCTTGATCTTATGATCTGTATTGGTGTCAACCGCACTGGTTGAATCATCTAAAATTAAGATCTTTGGTTCTTTTAACAAGGCACGTGCAATACAAAGCCTTTGTTTTTGACCTCCTGAGATATTGTTTCCTCCTTGTTCAATATACGTATCGTATTTATCTGGCATTTGCTCAATAAACTCATCTGCACAAGCAATCTTACAAGCTTCTTTGATTTGTTCATCTGTCGCATGGGGATTGCCCCAACGCAAGTTTTCTTTGATTGTTCCAGAAAACAATGTATTCTTCTGTAAAACGATACCCACCATATCACGTAACTGCACCAAATCAATATCTCTGACATCCACTTGACCAATTTTGATGTTACCATCGCTAACATCATATAAACGACAAATTAATTGAACCAAACTCGATTTAGCACTTCCTGTAGCCCCCATGACACCTACTTTTGAACCTGAAGGAATATGCCAGTCTATATCACTTAAAACATTTTCTTTGGCATTTGGATCATATTTAAAATATACATGATTAAAATCAATGGATGCATCTTTCGGTGTTAATGGAAGGGATGGTGATTTTAATTCAATTGGCTCTTGAATGACTTCAACCACACGGTTGCAGGAAGCAATCGATCTTGTCATCAATAGAAATACATTGGAGATCATCATCAAAGAATTCATGATTTGTAAGACATAACTCAAGACACCCGTCAATTCACCTACCTGCATTGTTTGGGCCTGGATCATCTGCACACCAAGGACCATCAAACCAACAATGGCTGCATACATCGTAAACTGAAAAGCCGGCGTATTAAAAGATGCATAGTGAAATGTATCCTGAGAGATCTTTGCCAGATCATGATTGACTTTTTCAAATTTATCTTCTTCATATTCATCTCGCACAAAGGCTTTGATAGCACGAATAGCTGTTAAATTTTCCTGAATGATCTGATTGACACGATCAACAGCTTTTTGTAGATACTTATACATAGGTGCTACTTTGCGAACGATAAAGAATAGAATGATTCCTAAAACAGGTGTTGTAAACAAGAAGATAATAGACAATTCTTTATTGATAATAAATGACATCACAAGACCCAGCAATAAGATCACAGGGCCTCTGGCAAAAGGTCGTATCCCATTGATCAAAGAATTTTGGATCACCGTAACATCGCTTGTAAGTCTTGTGATCAAAGAACTCGTTTCAAAATGATCAAGATTGATAAAAGCATACTCCTGAATCTTTGCGTACTGAATTGATCTTAACTTTTCTCCATAAAGCGTAATAGCTTTTGAAGCATAACGTGCGTATAACAGCCCACAAATCAAAGATAGAAGTGCGCATATCATCATCTGGATCCCTTTTTCAATAAAAACGGATGTATCCTTCTGGACAATTCCAATATCGATAATATCGCTCATCAAAAGCGGAATGATCACTTCAAAAGATGTTTCTATGATCACAAATAATATGGCTGCGACAAAATACTTTCTCAACCCTTTTGAATATGCATATAGAACTTTTAATGAAGACATACAAATTCCTTCCCTTTTTTATATAAGTTCGTTCCTTTCAATGGCTAGATTTGCCTTATTTTCATAGATATGAATCAAGTTTATAAAAGAAACGATCAGACAGATAAGTCCCAATACATCAACCAATACACCTACTGAATTGTAAAGAGAACTTGGAATAATGGCTAAAAGTGCACTACCTGTATCAAGGATATTCTGTCCATTCCAAAGATATATTTCCATGGCAATAAAAGAGATCACTAGAAATAACATAAGGATCGATTCTATGATCGTGCTAATCATGATTATCTTTATTGCCTTATCTGTTTGATTTTCCAAGTTTTTTTAAATACATCAAAGTCAACATACTTATGAATAAATAAAGAATAACCAGCAACGAACAAACATTGCCTGATTTTGGCGAAATACAAAACAATCCCAATGAAAGAATCGTTGAAATACACCAGGTTTTCATCATATTTTAAATCCCTAAGATAATAAAAGAGTACATGATCGTACCCCTTTATTCATTGATCGTTGCGATAACTTCGACTTCAACCAAAACAGCTTTTGGTAAATCTTTAACAGCTACGCAGCTTCTAGCTGGATTGGTCGTGATGTATTCTGCATACACTTCATTAAAAGCGGCAAAATCTTTGATATCAGCCAAAAAACATGTTGTTTTGATGATATTTTTCATACTGGAATTTGCTTCCTTTAAGATTTCAGATAAGTTGATCATCACTTGACGAGTCTGCTCTTCAATCGTAGTTGCCTCGATATTTGATGTTTCAGGATTAATAGCAATCTGTCCTGAAGTATAAACCAACCCCTGGTTAATAATCGCCTGCGAATAAGGTCCAATGGCAGCTGGTGCTTTATTAGTATGTACTGTAATCATTGTTCTGTCTCCCTTCACTCAATAATTTTAAATCCTTCTGATTTTAAACCTTCACGCAATGTATGAATGTGATCAAAATTGCGTGTTTCCACATTAATTCGTAATACACAGTCTGTAATATTACTGCCTTCACTGGCTTTTTCATAGAATACACCTGTTACATTTGCTCCAAACTTGGCAATTGTACTCGATACACCTTGAAGCTGTCCTGGTTTATCTTCAAGCTGTATCATAAGTGTATCTGACCTTCCGGATTTCAAAAGACCTCGCTCTATTACCTTGGAAAGGATCGTAACATCGATATTCCCTCCTGATAATAAACAGACAACATTTTTACCTTTTACAGGCACCTTGTTGAACATGACAGCCGCTACAGAAACTGCACCAGCTCCCTCTGTGATCAATTTATGCTGTTCGATCAAAGCTAAGATAGCGCTGGCCACCTCATCATCAGAAACCGTAACGATATCATCGACATATTTTTTACAGATGTCAAAAGTATTTACACCTGGTTCTTTGACTTTGATTCCATCGGCAATCGTTCCCACTTCTTCAAGTTTAACGATTTCATCTTCTTTTAAAGAGGTAACCATGCTGGCAGCACCTTGAGCCTGTACTCCATATACCTTGATGGCTGGATTTAAAGACTTTAAAGCATAGGCAATTCCTGAAATCAAGCCACCACCACCAACTGGTACGACAACAGCTTCAACATCAGGAAGCTGATCTAAGATTTCCAGACCAATCGTTCCTTGGCCGGCAATGACATCTTCATCATCAAAAGGATGAATAAATGTATATCCTTCTTTGTCTCTTAATTCAATAGCTTTATTATAGGCATCATCATACACCCCAGGAACCAGGCAGACTTTCGCCCCATATTCCTTCGTTGCCTCAACTTTTGAGATAGGTGCTCCATCTGGAAGACAAATGATCGAAGGAATATTATTTTTAGTAGCCGCCAATGCGACTCCCTGGGCGTGATTACCAGCTGAACAGGCAATGACACCACGTTCTTTTTCTTCCTTTGATAATTGAGAAATCTTATAATAAGCTCCTCTTAGTTTAAAAGATCCTGTATTTTGAAGATTTTCCGTTTTTAGATAGACATTGGATTCTGGATCGATCTTTGGTGCATAAATCAAATCGGTCTTTCTGGCAACGTCTTTCAATACAAAACGAGCATGATAGATCTTATCTAGACTAAGCATTTTCATCCTCCTTTGATAAAGCCGCCAATTGTTCGATCAATTGTCTTGCGGCTCTGGCTGAGCGCCCGCTCTTTCTTAAGGCAAACTGCTCTGCTTTTAAGGCTAATTCTTTTTCATCCATCTTTACATTGTACTGTTTAGCTAAACCATAAACAATATCTAAATACAAATCTTTCTTTGGTTTTTCAAAATATACCTTGATACCAAATCGTTCAGATAAAGAAATGGTTTCCTGCATCGTATCCTGACGATGGATCTCATCTCCTTCGCGAGCCTGGAAAGTTTCTTTTACTAAATGACGACGATTGCTGGTGGCATAGATCACCGTATTATGACAACGAACGGAAACACTTCCTTCCAACACAGCCTTTAAAGCACTAAATTCATCATCATTATCTTGAAACGATAGATCATCTATAAATAAGATAAATTTTAATGGATTACTGGAAAGAAGATCCAACAATCTTGGTAATAGATACAATTGTTTTTTACCAAGTTCGATCAAACGCAATCCTTTATTCGAATATTCATTGGCAATGGCTTTTACCGTTGCCGATTTTCCAGTTCCTGCATCTCCATACAATAATACGTTGCTGGCAAGATGATCATTTAATAATACTTCTGTATTCGCAATGATTTTTTGTTTTTGTAAATCATATCCGATCAAATCACTTAAGCGAATTGGATCTGGATATTTGACTGGTTCCAAACAAAAATCATGGTCTGTACTTTCCTGAATTTGAAACATCGTATAACGAGCAAAATCACCAAACCCATATTGATCGATATGAGATAATCTTTCAAAGTAAATTGTTTCCAGATCTACTTCATGACTTTGCCATAAAGCATGCATGCCTTCGAAGAAATCATCTGGTTTCATCTTTGCGTATGAAGATAATATGGATAGTTCATGTTTAGCACTTTGAATCATCAGTTCAGGAACATCTTTTCCTGAACTGGCAATTCGCGTCATACAATTTTCTAAAGACAAGATACTATCAGTCAAATACTGCGTCCAATCAGTCATATCTTGTTGATATAAAGCACTGACAAATTTTGCATACCTGGTTTCCGAAGGATGCTTTATCAGCTTATAGAATCGTTGAATTACTTCATCTTCAAAAAAGTATCTCTGAAGATGACAAACTGGTGTTTCATTTATTAATGATAGCCCCATTTATCGGTCACTGGAAACCAACTCTTTGCATACGAGCCAAATATCCAGTCACATCCGTTTTGTACCTTGATTGGCATCTCTTGTTTACGTTTTTCAATTATTCATTTGAAACTTTTAGTTCAATTTTATGTTCTGGAATATTAATAGAGATCATATCGCCATCTTTGACATAGGCAATCAGTCCACCTTGAACGGCTTCCGGTGAAATGTGTCCAATAGCCGCTCCTCTTGTAGCTCCAGAGAATCGCCCATCTGTTATCAAGGCAACTTCTTTATCCAATCCCATTCCAGCAATCGCACTTGTTGGTGATAACATTTCACGCATTCCAGGACCTCCAGAAGGTCCTTCATAACGAATCACGACAACATCTCCTGCTTTTATCTTTCCACCAAAGATTCCTTGAATAGCTTCTTCCTCTGAATCAAAGACCTTCGCTGGTCCTTCATGAACCAACATCTCTTTTGCCACGGCAGAACGCTTAACAACACAGCCATCTTCTGCTAAATTTCCTTTTAATACCGCAATACCACCGGTTTGTGAATATGGATTATCAATTGGACGAATGACATTTAGATCTTTATTAACATGTCCTACTAAATTTTCTTTTAAAGTTTTACCGGTAACAGTCATAACATCGGTATGGATCAAATCCTTTTTTACCAATTCATTTAATACCGCATAGACACCACCAGCTGCATCCAGCTCTTCAATATATGTAGGTCCTGCCGGAGCTAAGTGGCATAGATTTGGTGTTCTTGCACTGATTTCATTGGCAATATCCAAATTGATCTCAATACCACATTCATTGGCAATCGCAGGAAGATGCAACATAGAATTGGTTGAACATCCTAGAGCCATATCTGCCGTTAAAGCATTTTCAAACGCTTCTTTTGTCATGATATCTCGTGGTCGAATATTTTTGCGATACAATTCCATAACTTGCATACCTGCATGTTTGGCAAGTTCAATACGTTTTGAATATACAGCAGGAATCGTACCATTTCCGGCAAGTCCCATACCAAGAACTTCTGTTAAACAGTTGTGCGAATTCGCTGTATACATACCCGAGCAGGAACCACAGGTAGGGCAAGTATTTAATTCATATTCTTTTAATTCTTCTTTACTGATCTTACCAGCCTGATAGGCACCCACAGCTTCAAACATGCTGGATAAAGATGTCTTATGTCCTTTTACATGTCCTGCCAACATTGGCCCCCCTGAAACAAAGATCGTTGGTACATTGATCCTTGCAGCTGCCATTAATAAACCTGGCACATTCTTATCACAGTTAGGAATCATAACAAGAGCATCAAACGCATGGGCTAAAGCCATGGCTTCAGTTGAATCGGCAATCAGATCACGTGTTACCAACGAATACTTCATGCCCTTATGTCCCATCGCAATCCCATCGCATACCGCAATAGCCGGGAATACTATAGGTGTTCCTCCAGCCATAGAGACACCCATCTTAACAGCTTCACAAATCTTATCCAGATTCATATGCCCTGGAACGATTTCATTATAGGAACTTACGATTCCAACCAAAGGTCGCTCAATTTCTTCTTCTGTTAGACCAAGCGCATGTAATAAAGAGCGCTGCGGTGCTTTATCAAACCCTGATTTCATTACTTTGCTATCCATAATTATTCCTCTCACTTCTAAACATTAAGACAATCCAAAAGGATTGCCTTATTTTTTTAGTTATTGATCAGTTTATCTTCATCAGACCAGCTATATAGCTTACGTACATCTTCACCAACTTTTTCACTTGGATGTTCGGCAGCAAGCTTGCGCATTGCCTTAAAGTGAACTTGGTTACCAGCTTGTGACATATCCAATAGGAAGTCTTTGGCAAATGTTCCATCCTGAATATCGCTCAAGATCTTACGCATTGCCTTTTTCGTATCTTCTGTGATGATTTTTGGTCCAGAAATGTAATCTCCATATTCAGCTGTATTGGAAATTGAATAACGCATTCCTGCAAATCCAGATTGATAAATCAAGTCGACGATTAACTTCATTTCATGAATACATTCAAAATATGCATTTACTGGATCATATCCGGCTTCTGTCAAAGTTTCATATCCTGCCTGCATCAAGGCTACAACACCACCGCAAAGAACTGCCTGTTCACCAAATAAATCGGTTTCTGTTTCGGTACGGAATGTTGTTTCAAGCACACCAGCACGGCTTCCTCCAATACCAGCTGCATAAGCTAAACCGATATCCCATGCATCTCCTGTCGCATCCTGTTCAACCGCAATTAGACAAGGTACACCTTTTTGGGCTTCGTATTCGCTACGAACAGTATGTCCCGGTCCTTTTGGTGCGATCATAATAACATTGACATTTTTTGGTGGAACGATGCATCCAAAGTGGATATTGAAACCATGGGCAAAAGCCAATGTTTTCCCTTCGCTTAGATTTGGTGCAATTTCACTTTCATATACAGCTTTTTGTTTTTCATCCGGAATCAAGATCATGATGATATCGCTCATCTTAGTAGCTTCGGCAACGCTGTATACTTCAAGTCCCTGTGCTTTTGCCTTGGCAGCGGATTTACTTCCTTCATAAAGTCCAACAACAACGTCCACACCTGAATCTTTCAAGTTCAAGGCATGTGCATGTCCTTGAGAACCATATCCAATAATCGCTACTTTTTTTCCATCCAATTTCTGAATATCACAATCTTGCTGGTAATAAATTTTTGACATAATACTCCTCTTTTCTATTCTACCTTTTGATCTTCTGTAGTACGGGTATTTCGATTTAGATACGTACATCCTCTATCTAAAGAAACGATACCCGTTCGACACATCTCCAAAATCCCTATCGGTTGTACCGCAGCAATAAATGCATTGATTTTTGATGTTTCACCGGTTATTTCAACACATAGAGTGTTTGGAGAATAGTCAATGATCTTAGAGCGGAATATATCGACCGCTGATAAGATATCCTGTCTTGTTTCTGGACGATTTCTTAATTTGATCAACGCCAGTTCGCGTTTAACGCTTTGTTCTTCGTCCATTACTTTTACTTCCATAACATTGTATAGCTTTTTACATTGTTTAATGATCTGTTTGCGAACCGAATCATCTCCATGTGTAACGATCGTGATCCTTGAAAGATTAGGATCTTCGGTTTCTCCAACGGTCAAGCTATCGATGTTAAAACCACGTCGAGTAAACATGCTGGAAATACGTGTTAAGACACCCGGCTGGTTGTCAACTAAGATCGCTATTACAAATTTTTCCATCATGCGTCCTCCTTGATCGTAATAATATCTTCAAAAGATCCTCCCGGCGGAAGCATTGGAAGAACAAATTCATCTTTATCTATGTAACAATCAACCAATACTGGACCCTTTTCCTTAAACGCCTGATCTATGACATCTTTCATTTGAGACACATTGCTGATTCGATACCCTTTGATACCAAAGGCTTCTGCCAATTTTACAAAATCCGTTTTACGTTCAAGAACGGTCTGCGAATAATGTTTATCAAAGAATAAATTCTGCCATTGTCTTACCATACCAAGAACACCATTGTTCATTAAGATGATCACAATTGGAATATTTTGCGTCGCCACTGTAGCAAGCTCATTTAAGTTCATTCCAAAACTTCCATCTCCAGTAAACAATTACGGTTCGCTCGTTGGTATACATAGCAGAACCGATAGCTGCCCCAAGGCCAAAGCCCATCGTACCTAAACCACCACTGGTAATAAATGTACGTGGTTTTTTGAATTCATAATATTGGGCAACCCACATTTGATGTTGACCAACATCGGTTACGATCTTTGTATCATCACTTGTATGCTTAGATACTTCCTTGATCAAAGTATATGGGTTCAATTCGTCTTTTGGCATATTTTGATCAATGGATTTTTTTACTAAACACTTTTAATTCTTTGATCCTATTTTGCCATTCAATATTCTCTTTCGGTTTGACAAGTTTCAATATTTCATTTAAAGCCTGTTTAAGATCACCGCCAACACCTAGATCGACCGATACATTTTTATCAACTTCAGCACGATCTATATCAATATGAATGATCTTAGCTTTCGTTGCATATTTGCTGACATTGCCAGTAGCACGATCACTAAATCGAGCTCCTATCGTTAGGATCAAATCAGCTTCATCCTGAGCGATGCTGGATGCATAATCCCCATGCATTCCTTCCATTCCTAGAAATCTCTCATTGTTTCCAGGAATGACCGAAAGCCCCATAAGGGTCGATCCTATAACCGCATCGATCGTATTGGCAAGCTGAATGATTTCTTCAGTCGCATCGGCTGTAATGGCTCCACCTCCCACATAAATATATGGTCGGTTTGCTTCCATAAGCATCTTGGCTGCTTTTTCAATTTTATATTCCTTGGCCGGTCTTTGTTCAATTTTTTCGACCACATCATGTGGTGTATATTCAAATCTGCTTTGTTGAACATCTTTTGGAATATCGACGAGTACTGGGCCCGGCCTTCCTGATTTTGCAATTTTGAAAGCTTCACGAATCGTATCCGCAAGATCTTCAATGTTCTTCACGATAAAATTATGTTTTGTGATTGGTAAAGTAATTCCGGTGATGTCCACTTCCTGAAAATCTGTCTCGCCCAATTAATGAATTCGGAACGTTTCCTGTGATCGCAACCAAAGGAATAGAGTCCAAGTAAGCTGTCGCAATCCCCGTAACAAGATTGGTAGCACCTGGTCCACTGGTTGCCATAACAACACCAACTTGACCACTTGCTCGAGCATAACCATCAGCGGCATGACATGCCCCCTGCTCATGAGCTGTCAAAACATGCTTGATCCTGTCTTCACGCTCATACAAAGCATCATACAAATCGATGACCTGTCCTCCCGGATATCCAAAAAGAACTTTACATCCCTGCTCGATCAGCGTTTCAATCGTGATCTGTGCACCCGTCAGTAACATATTCTCACCCTTTTCTTCTTTATCGCAATAGTGTATAAGATTTTTATAGCACTTGTTCAATATAAAATCAAGACTTTCACCGTAATTTTTGAAAGTATTTTCATTATTGAAAAGAATTTACATTATTAAATATTTTTTAATACGCATCCCCCATCTCACTGGTAGATACTAATTTCATGCCTTCTGTCATGATGTCTGCTGTTCGATATCCTTGATCTAATGCCATAGAAACTGCATTTTCTATATCATCTGCTTCATCAGCCATATCAAAACTATAGCGTAACATCATAGCCGCACTTAAGATACAGGCAATTGGATTCACGATATTCTTACCGGCAATATCTGGAGCAGAACCATGAATTGGTTCATATAAACCACAGCTGCCCTTGCCAAGACTTGAACTGGCAATCATACCAATGCTGCCGGTGATTTCACTCGCTTCATCACTTAAGATATCGCCAAACATGTTTTCTGTTACAATGACATCGAACTGTGAAGGATCTTTACATATCTGCATGGCAGCATTATCGACAAACATTGTTGAATACATCACTTCTGGATATTCTTTTTCAATTCATCCATGACTTTTCGCCATAATCTTGAAGTATCCAATACATTTGCTTTATCTACCATACAAAGTTTTTTGTTTCGCTTCATTGCCGTTTCAAAGCCGATACGGCCAATCCTATAAATCTCTTCCTCGCTATAAGACATTGTATCTTTGGCAACAAGCTGACCATTTACTTCATTAGTTTCATGGTTTCCAAAATACACACCACCAATTAATTCACGAACGATCACAAAATCAATTCCTTTTTCCACAATGGATTTCTTTAAAGGAGATGCATCTTGTAATTGTGGCCAGATCTTGGCAGGTCGAAGATTGGAATACAATTTCATTTTGCTGCGCAGCTTTAACAATCCTTTTTCAGGACGTAAATGTCCTGGCATTCCTTCCCATTTAGGCCCTCCTATGGCACCTAATAGCACGCTGTCACTGTTTAAACATTTTTCAAGTTCATGTTCAGGAAGTGGTTCGCCATACTTGTCAATGGCTTCACCTCCCATCGCAATATCTGTATACACAAATTCGTGATCATACTTTAAGGCAATTTTATTTAAGATGCGCAATGCTTCTCTTACTATTTCTGGACTGGAACAGTCTCCCCAAATAACACCTATGTTCTTTTTCATCTTATTTGCTCCTTGAACGTAATGAGGCCATTAAGCCACCTTTATCGATGATATCCTGGATAAACTCAGGAAATGGTTCTGCCTGCCACTGCAGATCTTGTGTAATATCATGGATGACACCTGTTTTAAAATCGACATGAACTTCATCTCCAGCCTGGATCTTGTTACAAGCTTCTTCACATTCTAAGATTGGCATACCGATATTGATCGCATTACGATAAAAGATTCGGGCAAAGCTTTTCGCAATCACACAGCCAACTTGACAAGTCTTGATCGCAAGTGGTGCATGTTCACGACTTGATCCACATCCAAAGTTATAACCAGCTACGATAATATCTTCTGGTTTGACCTGCTTGACAAAATCCTTGTCAATATCTTCCATACAATGTGCTGCCAGTGCATTCGCATCCGGGGTATTTAGATAACGAGCTGGAATGATCACATCCGTATCCACATTGTCTCCATATTTAAATACTTTTCCTTGTACGTTTTTCATATTCATTCTCCTATACTTCTTGGATCTGTTATATAACCTGTAAGGGCACTGGCTGCCGCTGTATATGGACTTGCCAAATAAATGCTAGAGCTAATATGTCCCATACGTCCAACAAAGTTACGATTTGTCGTTGAAATACATACTTCATTTTCTGCCAAGATCCCCATGTAACCGCCTAAACAAGGTCCACAAGTTGGTGTTGAAACAACACAACCGGCATCAATAAAGGCTTCCGTATATCCTTTTTGAATACACTCTTTATAAATCTGCATCGTGGCTGGAATGATGATCACACGAACATCTGAAGCAATCTGTCTTCCTTTTAAGATTTGGTAAGCTGCTTCCATATCTTCCATACGTCCATTTGTACAGCTTCCAATGACAACTTGATCGACCTTGATCTTATTTTCACTTGCCAGATGTGTATTTTCAGGAAGATGCGGATACGATACAGTTGGAACTAAACGACTTAGATCAATTGTAATTTCCTTTTCGTACTCAGCATCTTCATCTGCTTTATAAATGGTATATTCTCTTTGTGAGCGATTTTTTAAATAATCAATCGTAATATCATCCACTTCAAAGATTCCATTCTTGGCTCCCGCTTCGATCGCCATATTACATATACATAAACGATCATCCATGCTTAAAGATGAAACACCCTCTCCACTAAATTCAAGAGATTTATATAAAGCTCCATCGACACCAATCATTCCAATTAGATGTAAGATAACATCTTTCCCACTAACATATGGCTGAAGCTTTCCAATCAAATTAACTTTTATGGCACTTGGAACTTTAAACCATGCTTTTCCTGTTGCCATTCCTGCTGCCATATCCGTACTACCAACACCTGTTGAAAATGCACCCAAAGCACCATAAGTACAAGTATGAGAATCTGCACCAATAATACAATCACCTGCTGTAACGATTCCCTGTTCAGGTAGTAATGCATGTTCGATCCCCATTTTCCCAACATCAAAGAAATTTTTGATATCATGTTTTTTCGAGAAATCACGACACGCCTTTGACTGCATCGCAGCCTTTATGTCTTTATTAGGAACAAAATGATCTAGCACGATATTGATCTTTTCATTATCATACACTGAATCAAATCCAGCTTTTTCAAATTCATTGATCGCAACTGGAGTCGTGATATCATTTCCTAAGACTTCATCCAAATCAGCCATGATCAACTGGCCAGGTTTAACACTTTCCAATCCGGCATGAGCTGCCAGGATCTTTTGGGTCATTGTCATTGCCATATACATTTCCTCCCTACTGATTATTAATTGCCGAGACCAGTGCTTTGATACCAGCACGAATAATGTCAGTATCTTCGCCTGCTCCCCAGGCTCTATGTCCATCTTCACAAACAATTCCTACATAACTTGCGGCTCTAGAATGTGAACCATCATCTAAAGAGTGTTCTGAATATGTCTCTAGACTGAAACTGTTTGGAAGCATTTGTTTTAAGGCATTGGAAACTGCATCCAAGCGCCCATTCCCTTTATCATATATTTGATGCACCTGATTGCCAAAACGAGCTATCACATGGGCTTCAATTTCATCGCCCTGCACAAAGTGAGCTTCCAGGACTTCGACTGGACGACTTACATTTAAATATTCCTCTTTAAAGATCGAGTAGATTTCATCCGGTTTTAATTCTGCATGTGATTTATCGGATACATCTTTTACGCGATAACCAAAATCCTCTCGCATCTTGGCTGGCATGACATAGCCATAACTCTTTTCTAAAATATAACCAATACCGCCTTTTCCAGATTGCGAATTGATACGAATGACATCGGCATCATATTCACGTGATACATCATGAGGATCAATAGGCAAATACGGAACATTCCATTTATGCAAATGATTTTCTTCTCGATAACTCATACCTTTGGCAATGGCATCCTGATGCGAACCAGAGAAAGCGGCAAAAACCAAAGATCCAGCATATGGCTGACGACAAGACACATTCATACGTGTCGCTTCTTCATATACTTCACAAATATGTGGCATATTTGAAAAATCAAGTTTTGGGTCCACTCCATGTGAATACATGTTCATAGCCAAAGTGATCGCATCCACATTTCCTGTTCTTTCTCCATTTCCAAATAAACAACATTCCACGCGCTGTGCTCCTGCCAATAAGGCAAGTTCTGTATCGGCCACACCAGTTCCACGATCATTATGTGGGTGTGTCGACAAGATCACCGCATCACGATAATGAAGTCGATCGCTGCAGTATTCGATCTGATTGGCATAAATATGTGGCATGCTCATTTCAACAGTCACCGGTAAATTGATGATCATTGGTCTATCAATCGTTGGCTGCATGACATCAAGAACCGCATTACATACTTCCAATGCATATTCCGGTTCCGTACCGGTAAAGGATTCAGGTGAATATTCAAATAAGAAATTTCCTTCATACTCCTCGGATAGTTTCTTGACTAACTTAGCACCTTCCACTGCTATCTGTTTTATTTCTTCTTTTGATTTTTTAAAGACCTGCTCTCTTTGGGCAACCGATGTAGAGTTATAAAAATGAATGATAGCTCTAGGAGCCCCTTTTACAGCTTCAAACGTTTTACGAATGATATGATCTCGACACTGGGTCAAAACTTGAACAGTCACATCACTAGGAATCATGTCATTTTCAATGATCGTTCGTAAAAATTCATATTCGGTTTCACTGGCAGCTGGAAACCCAACTTCAATTTCTTTAAAACCAATTTCCAACAACAGTTGATAAAACTTAAGTTTTTCTGACAAACTCATTGGAATCACAAGAGACTGATTACCATCTCTTAGATCGACCGAACACCATATGGGCGCTTTTTCTATATGATCTTTTTTGACCCAACGGTATTCATTGACTGGCGGTGCATAATAACCGATTGAATATTTACTGGCATCCATCATTTCTATTTCCTCCTTTTTGCCAAGAACCTCAAGAGATAAAAAACGTCTCTCAAGGTAAAAATTTCCTTAAGAGACGAGAATAAACCCAGCGGTACCACTCTTATTGTCGTAACACGACCCCTCAGTACGATCGGCAATATTGCGAATCGTTGCCTTGTTAACGGAAGGCAACCGGATAGACTTACTTTGATTTCACTCTATCAGCTCAAAGGTGAGTTCATAACACAGGTTCACTGTTTTCCACCAACCAACAGCTCGCTATAGAACGCTCATGTTTATTTTTTCCTTATCAACGCTTTCATAAATTTATGTTTTAATCATAATGAAACAAAATTCATTTGTCAAGAAAGAAAATGTAAGAGAATGTAAATTGCAATTGTAAATAAATAAAACTCTGTCAAATAGACATTTGATCCTTTTGGTGCTAGACTAGGGGCATGAAAAAAACAAATACATATAGATATAATGATGAAGATGACCGTCTTCTCATTGAAGATATATTAGATTTTATAAAAACGTTTCTAATCTGTTCTTTGATCGTGATCTTTATCAACACTTTTTTGTTTTCACCAAAACAAGTTTCTGGGCGAAGCATGCATCCAACATTGCAGAATCACCAAAAAGGTGTCACAAATGTGTTAAATGCCAATATCAATGGCATTCAACGTTATGATATCGTAGTCGCAAAGATCATTGAAAACAATGAAACATCCGAAGTCATCAAACGTGTAATTGGAATGCCCAATGATACAATTTCCTGTAAAGATGAAGTTATTTACATTAACGGCGAACCCTTGGACGAACCTTATTTGAACACTTCGTATAAAGATGATTGGGTCTCTAAGAATTATTACTTCACAAAAAATTTCAGTGAAGTAAAACTCGGTGAAGATGAATACTTCCTCATGGGTGATAATCGTCCCTTATCACAAGATTCACGTGATTTTGGTCCTGTCAAAAGAGAACAGATCCTCGCAAAGGATTTTCTTGTATTATGGCCACTCAGCGAAATCAGCTATCTAAGCTAAAAGGCAACCATTATGCGGTTGCCTTTTCTATTAATGCCATTTTTTCTTCCCATTCATTCATTAGGGCATTGATTTCATTATGTTTATCATCAATTTGTTGATCTAATTCTTCCATTTTCTGATAATCTTGATAATACTCAGGTTCATAACGCAGTTCTCGCAATGACTCTAAATCAAGTTCAGCTTCTTCCAACATTTTTTCTAACTTAGCCACACGATTTTTTAGAGCTTTAGAATCCTGGAAAGAAACTTTTGTTGCCGGTTGTTCTTTAACTTCCTGTACGCTTTCTACCAATTCATCATTTTTGGCCTTTTCAAGATATTCTTCATAAGTCAGATCATATACAGAACTTTTATCCGCTTCCATTTTCAAGATGCGATTAGCCATCTTTTTCAAGAACATACGATCGTGACTTACAAAAAGGATCGTACCATCGTATTTCATCAAAGCTTCTTCCAGTGCTTCCTTAGCCGGAATATCCAAGTGATTTGTCGGCTCATCCAACAATAATAAATTATCATGATCCAACATTAACTTTGCCAAAGCCAGACGCACTCTTTCTCCACCTGAAAGTGAAGAAACATCCTTAAAAACTTCTTCCTGCGTAAAAAGAAAGCTTGCCAGAATATTACGAATCTCCGTTTGTGTCGCATTTGGATCTTCATCCCATAGTTCATCCAAAACGTTCTTGTTTGAGACCATCTGAGCACTTTCCTGATTGAAATACCCAACGTCAATCTGATGACCAAATTTAAATTCACCAGATATTTTTTCGATCTGTCCCACCAAGGTTTTGATCAAAGTAGATTTTCCAATTCCATTTGGACCAATGATACCCATTCGCTGCTTCTGAAGCAATTCAAAAGAGACAGTTGATAACACGTTATCACCATAACCAATCTTTAAATCTTCAACGCTCAAAACACGTTTTCCGCCTTTTCGATACGATGAAAAATTGGCCTTGATCCTGGAAGAATCTTGTTTAGAATCTTCGATACGTTCCATACGATCCAAATATTTTGTTTGCTCTTGGCAAAAGCAGCCTTGTTTTTCTTATAGCGAAATTTATCGATCAGTGTTTCCAATCTTTGAATTTCCTGCTGCTGACGAATATAAGCTTCATGATTTTTCTTTAAATATTCTTCTTTGGCTTTGATATAGTGCGTATAATTTCCCACATAACGCATGCTCTTGCCAAACTCAATTTCTACGATCTCATCGACAACATTATCTAAGAACATACGGTCATGGCTTACCAGAATAACCGCAAATGGATAATGTTTGATATAGTTTTCCAACCATTCGATCGAATCCATATCCAAATGGTTTGTCGGCTCATCCAACAGTAAAATATCTGGCTTGCTTAAAAGAAGTTTTACTAAGGCAATTCGTGTTTTTTGCCCTGAGCTGAACTGGTTTAATGGTTTATCTAGATCTTCTTTTGTAAATTGAAAATGAAAGAATACACTTTGAAGTTCTACTTCATACTGATATCCATTTAAAGCTTCGAAACGCTGTTGAAGCTTATCATACCTTTCTAATTCTTTCTCATTGGCATCAAATTCTAAGCGATTTGCCTGTTCTAATAATTGTTTTTCTAAAGAACGAACTTCTTTAAAGGCATCCAACAGTTCTTCATATACCGTTTTTGTCTCATCTAAGAAGGTAATTTGAGAAAGATAACCAATCTTTGTTCCATTGGCAACAAACCTTGAGCCTGAATCCATAGGCTCTTTTTCGCATATGATCTTTAATAGAGTCGTCTTTCCACACCCATTACGCCCTACAAGTGCAATTTTTTCATTATCTTTGATCTGAATGTTCACCCTATCAAGCACGACATCTGCTCCATAGGATTTCACAACATCATTCAGTTGTAGTTTCATCCGTTTCCCCTTCTATCTCATAATAATTTGTGATCGCATCCGCAATACTTGTTGCGATCGTTTCTTTGTTTTCTAAATAATAATTAATGCTGTCGGTACTGGCTAAATTGGCAAACTGAAAATATATCGAATTCATTCCATAATAATCCGCATATGCTTGATTCGACTTAGAGCTTTCTGCTTGTCCAGCAAACGTAGCTTTTCCTCCTGTTTCTCTTAACTGAGGATATAATTCAAATTTCGTACTATTTCCTTCTTCATCCACACGAAGTGAATCATATAAGATACCTAGATTTAAATTCTCCTGTGCACTGATATCTGGCAATTCTATTCCATTCTGCAACAAAGTATATGAAACTTCATTCGCAAGCAAACCACTTGTATATGGTGATATCATCATAATTGGTCGAGTTTGTGTTTCATCCACAAGCATGCCTAAAGAAATAAATACTTTAGCCTGTTTCTCATAACCAATACCTGCTCTGCCACTCTTTCCATAATAGCTAGGTGTTGACTCTGCATCTCGTGTTAATTCCACACGTAAACCCTTGGCCTCTAATTTTTCTTTTAACATCTCAGCTAATTCCAAACTTGCCGATGCCTCATTGATCAAGTCGTTGCCAACGCCATAATCAATGGAGTTATCCGCTTCATTGTATACATTTCCACCTGGATCGATCAAAACGTCAATGGTCCTGACCATCGGTATATTATCCACTACAGAAATAAAAACATAGTTTTTATCCATATTGACTCCAAAGTCTTTTAAATAATCTTTAGAAGCATGAACCTGAATATTTTTAACCATTTCATTACGGCGCATAGTAGAAAAATTTAAAGATTCTTCTTCATCCTGGAAATATAATCTTTTTTTGACATAGTTATCATATACATAGACTTCATACAAGCCTTGTGAAAGAGAAGCTAAACCAATCCCAGAATCTACACCACCAGAAAAAGTATAGCTGATTTCTTCTTCTGTCTCTACATTTCTAAGAAGTACATTCATCCCCTGCATTGGATCTACATTGCCATCATATTCATTGGCATAGAACATCATATTCTCACCATAAATCAAATAATCATTGGCTTCATATGTATTCTTGAATTTCTCTGAAACATTTTCTTGAACAACACTTCTATCTAAAAGTTCTAAATATGATATACCCAGTTTATCTAATTGTGTTGGTCTTGTGACATACAAAAATACAGAAACGCAGCTTAAGGCAATCACGATCACAAATAAGATACAAGTTCTTGGATTATGTAATGCTCGACCAAAAGAACGTAACAATTGAATAAATTTTCTAATTCCTCGCACAAATTTTTTTCATACGATATTTATATCAAAGCCTCTAAAAAAAAACAAGACAGGAAATAGCTTAGCTAACATCCATAACGGTATTATTACTATTTTTTAAAATTTTTTGTCCTTTTTACCATTTGAGGTGTGATAGATAATTAGGAGGACATATAAGATGAATACAGTATTCTTAAATAAGCAGTTCAATGACAACCGTTTCATTCTGTGCTATCGTACACTTGAGGAT
>ENA-OQET01000447-OQET01000447.1-human-gut-metagenome-genome-assembly--contig:-NODE-447-length-21729-cov-4.680122_pt1 | contig 21729 bp, 37 predicted proteins | sample MGYA00242800_ERZ504645 | MGnify/ENA primary metagenome ERZ504645 (study PRJEB26092, sample SAMD00036308) | human gut metagenome | host: Homo sapiens | study: EMG produced TPA metagenomics assembly of... | reverse complement strand
TTTAGCAAGCATGGCACCTTTTTGTTTAATATGATATCTAAAATCGGTTTTTAATTCATCATTAATAATAACTAAACATTCACCAAATAAGGCTCCCATTTTTGTACCACCAATATAGAAAACATCACTATAAAGCGCCATCTCTTGTAAAGTTGGTGCATCTTTCAAGACAAGTGCACTTCCAAGTCTTGCTCCATCTATAAATAAATATAAATTATTTTTTTGACAGCATTCATAAATGGCTTTTAATTCTTCTAAAGTATAGTACGTACCATATTCTGTTGTTTGTGAAATATATACCATTTTAGGTTGCACCATATGTTCATCAGGATGTTCACGCATGATTTCATCAATCATTTCTGGAATCATCTTTCCATCTTGATGTGGCTTTGTTAAAATCTTATGCCCGGTAAATTCAACAGCTCCTGTTTCATGAACATTGATATGTCCACTATCAACAGCAATAACAGCTTGATAATCTTTTAATGCTGAAGAAATCATAATCATATTTGTCTGTGTACCACCTACTAAAAAATGAATATCTACATTTTCATTTTCTAATATTGCTTTTATTTTATCTTTAGCTTTTTGACAATATTGATCTTCCCCATATCCTACTGTTTGAATAAAATTTGTCTTATTTAAAGCTTCCATCACTTGTGGATGAGCTCCTTCTAAATAATCACTTGCAAAGTTATACATCTTAACCCCCCTAAAGAAAATAGGAAACATTGTTTCCTATAATTCTTCTCCATTTGTTTCAATTACTTTTTTATACCAATAATATGAATCTTTTTTGTATCTATTTAAAGTACCTGAATTTTCATCTTCTTCACGATCAACATAAACAAAACCATAACGTTTTTGATATCCGTTTAGCCAGCTTAATAAATCAGTATAAGACCATGTGCAATAAGCAAGAACACGACAACCATCATCACATGCTTTTTTAAGTTCTTCGATATGACGTTTTAAATAATCAATACGATATGGATCATGAATTTGTCCATCTTCTAATTTATCAAATGCACCTAAACCATTTTCGGAAATAACGATTGGTAAATCATAACGCGAAGTAATTTCACGACAACACATTCTAATTCCCATTGGATCAATTGTCCAATCCCAATCTGTTGTTGGTAAAAACTCATTTGTGGTTTTTTATAAAGACCCGGTACACCTTGAACTTTAGCAGTACCTTTTTTACCAGTGTTATTCATTGTATGATCACTACCAACACCATTAATATCATTATATTCAACAACACATGTTTGATAATAGTTCACACCCATGAAATCAATAAGTGAAGCTGCTTTTTTCATTAATGCTTCATCACCTTCTTCGAAGACAGGAGCACATCCTAATGATTTTAAATATTGAATAGCAGCACGTGGATAACGTCCATAAGCATAAGCATCCATCCAATAATAATTTTGTAAATCATCATAGTCCGCTTTAGCCATTGCATTTTCAGGTTTACGATCATAAGCATAACTTGGACTATAAGCAAATGAAGCCCCTACTTTTGCTTCTGGATGAAGTTCTTTTAAAGCTATAACACTTTTAGCATGTGCAATATTGGCATGATGATTGACTTGATAGAATGTTTTCATATCATCTACTTTTCCTGGTGGATGCATTCCTTCTAACCATCCATGTCCTGTAAAGATATTTTGTTCATTCATTGTAATCCAATATTTTACACGATCTCCATATCTTTTAAATAATGTTGTGGCATAATTTACATAATCATCAACAATTTTTCTGCTTTCCCAACCATGATATTGGTCTTCTAAAGCTTGTGGCATATCCCAGTGATAAACTGTAACCATAGGTTCAATTCCATATTTTAATAATTCATTGATAAGATTATCATAAAATTCTAAACCTTTTTCATTGACTTCACCATTTCCATTTGGATAAATACGTGTCCAAGCAATTGAAAAACGATATGTTTTCAATCCCATTTCTGCCATCAACTTGACATCTTCTTTGTAACGATGATAATGATCAACGGCCTTATCACCTGTTGTTGCTTTAAAAGTCTTTCCTGGAATTCTTACAAATTTGTCCCAGTTGGAAACACCTTTACCATCTGCATCCCAGCCACCTTCTACTTGATAAGCAGCAGATGCACTTCCCCAAAGAAAATCTTTAGGAAATCCTTTTGTTTCTTTAAAATACATTCTTTTTCTCCTTATTTCATATATTTTTTGATAAACTGACTTAATGTTTGTTTAAAGTCATCGTTTTCAACAAGTTCATATAAGTATTTTTCATCTTTTAAGACAAACAATACTTTTTCTCCTCTATTTTTATTATATAGCGGATAAACCATCTTTAATGGTACAAAATCGTCATCTTTTGCATGAAAATACAATGTAGGTATATCATTGTGTCTAACATATTTTGTTGTATTTTCTTTTAAATCAATATGCACAGCTTTTTTATATGACGTGCAATAATTGAAATTGCTGGATATTTTGAAATCTTATAATCTGCTTCTAAACGATATCCAATAATATCATATGGTGACGTATAAGCCCCATCTGAAATAATTGCTTCAACATTTTTTAAAAACATGTCTACCTGAAGCATTTAAAATTGTATTTGCTCCTTGTTCTTTACCATACATTAATATTTTATGATCTTTCCCATAAGTTTCTAATAGGTACTTATTCCAACATACTAAATCATTGACATCCTTGATTCCAAATCCTCTAATATAACCATCACTTTGTCCATGTGCACAAGCATCTATTAATAAGATTTGTGCTTCTGGCAAATGGTCTTCAAAATATGGAACATATAATTGCATATCTTTTGCCTGTAAACCAAATGGATGTGAAATTAAAACTGTCATTTGAGAGTTTTCTTTAGGAATCAAAATTCCTCTTAATTGAATATCTTGATCATTTTTATATAAATATTTTGACTATTGAATTTTGTTTCTAAAATACTTGGTCTATCTTCTTGTTTATGATGTCTGTATAATAATTTTTTTGCATATTTTTTTGGATAATGTGTAAACAGATTGCTGTCTGCAGTAGAAACACCTCCTAAAACTAATAATCCTTTAATTGCTGTTTTATTAATTCTTTACCATCTGAATATTCCTCCTTATATTCTTCCATTAATAATCTATTAATATTAGCTACCTGTTCAAATGAAGTAAGACGATATTCATCATGATTCATCCTTGCTGCATAGAAACGAATTGCTTTTTCTAATTCCAAACGCATAATTTCTTTATATTCTGGTGGAAATGTTGAAATTGGAAAACATACAAATAAGAATGTATTATAATCTTTTGAAAATAAATCGATAAGTAAATCATATCCTTCTATTTCTAAAATTCTATTTCCTATTTCTTTTTGTAAATCATGATTAGCAAAAGTCAACACATCATTCATTACAAAACGTAGAATATCTTCACATGCATCGATATATTGTTCATGATTATTTTGATAAAGTGATTTGAGATATGAAATAACAATATTATTTTCTAACTGATCTGGATTTAATCTTTCAAAATGATTAAATAATCTTTCAGCAACTTCTTTATTCAATAAAATAAAGCTTCCAAATTCTTTTATAATTGAAAGTGTAAATCTTGGCATTTGACATAAACGCTCAAAGATTTCTAATAATTCATCTTTAGTTGATTTAAAAAAGCCATCTATATGATTTGTCATTTTCTTTATGGTCTCTTTAAAATATTCTAAATGAAATTGATATTCAGTATCTAAATATTTTGCATTTACTCCATCCCATTCATATTCATATAAAATTTTATCTAATAAAAGAGCTATTGAATCCATAAAACTTTTTTATAAATTTTTATTATATAATAATCTATCTAAATATGGATTAAAAAAATGTATAAAATTCATCAACAGTTTCTTGGTTTGTACCAGAATGATATTCTAAGTAATCTAGAATATTTCGATAATCTAAAGGTTCTAATATTGTATCAACTGTGTGTGTTTCAATAAAATGCTCAAAAACATGACAATGTAAAATTGTTTTAAATTGATTAAAATAAAGAATCTTATTTAAAGCATCTTTTATAATGTATTCTTGTTCTTGTTCATGAAGATTAACAGAAAATGTTGGTACGATCTCATCTCCAGAATAATCTATAGTAACAAATACATCGATTGCTTTAAATTGAATATCTAAAATATAATAATGAAATTTATGTTCAAATTTTTTTGTTTGTACTGCACTATGACACCTGTATCTTCCTATATATGTGCTTTTATGGGTTTCTAAATATTTTTCAATACATTTTCTTGCCATCATTTTTTCTCCTTTATATTCTTATTTTACCATTTTTGATTATTGATGAAAACAAAAAAAGGAAATCAATCAATGAGTTTCCTTTAGTTATCATCTTTATAAAAGTTTCTAATTATATCGGATTATAAGAACTATAATCTATTTCCTGGGAAATATAGCAAATATTGTTTTATTTATAAAAAACTTCATGCAAATATAGTCCTTGTGGTTTAGCTTTAAATAAACACTTTTTTTGTCCTTTACTTTCTATTAACTCTTCTAAAAATTCTTTAGTAATTCTGTGTGCCCCTACTTGAATCAAGCCACCAACTAAATGTCTTACCATATATCTTCTAAATCCATTACCTACAAGCTTAAAAGTAACAATACCTTGATTATTTTCAATTTCAATTTGATAAAGTGTTCTAATTGTATTGCCATATTGATCAACAGCACAAAAGGATGCAAAGTCGTGTTCACCAATAAAAATTTTTGCAGCATTCCTCATTGCTTCTATATCTAATTCTTTTCCATATTGATAAATATAATTTGTTTCGAATGGAGAATAATCATTCATACTTAACATATAATGATATTCTTTCTTAGTAGCAGAATAACGACTATGAAAATTTTCATCAACTAAGAAACTATCAATAATATAAATATCATTAGGTAAAAAGTGATTAATAGCCCTTTTCCATTGTTTTTCAGGCATTTCCCTTAAAGTATCAAAGTGAAAGACTTGTCTTCTACCATGAACTTTAGCGTCTGTTCGACCACTTGCATGAATAACAATACTTTCATCTTTACAGATATTTTTTATAGCTTTTTGAATTTCACCTTGAACTGTTCTAAATTGATTTTGAACTTGAAATCCGTGAAATTTACTACCATCATAACTTACAATACATTTTATTCTATTCATTACATAAAACTCATTATAATCACACCACAACATACACCTAATGTTATTAACATTGATAACGTATCTAAATGTGTCCATGTTAAAACTTTGTATTTTGTACGTGTTGCTTCTGGATTATAATTTCTACTTTCCATAGCGTTAGCAAGTTCTTCTGCCCTTTGAAAGGCAGAAATAAATAAAGGAATAATTAATGAAATAATTGATTTTATTTTTTCCATGAAAGATCCCTCATTAAAATCCGCACCTCTACTAGCCTGTGCTTTCATAATTCTTTTCGCTTCATCTAATAAATCAGGTATAAATCTTAATGCAATTGAAATCATCATAGCAAGTTCATGCACTGGAAAATGAAATCTTTTTAATGGATTTAATAAACTTTCAATAGCTAGTGTTAATTCTAAAGGCTTCGTTGTAGAAGTCATTAATGTTGTTAAAGTAATAATCAATACAAGCCTTATAAAAATATAAGCAGTTTGTAATAAAGCACCTGAGTAGATACTAATACTTCCTATTTTTATTATAACATCACCTGTTTTCATTAAAAATATATTAAAAATCATCAAAAACAACATCATAAAGACCATCGGTTTTATTGCTTTTAAAATATGAGAAAGTTTAATTTTAGAAACTAACGAACATAATAAAACATAAATTGCTAAGATACCGTATCCTATAAATCCCGCATCAAAAAAAACAGAAATTAAAAATATGAAAACAGCACATATTTTTAATCGTGGATCTAAACGATGAATTATTGAATTCCCCGGTATATATTTACCAAAAGTCATATTATCCATGAAGTTCACCACCAATCGCTTCAACTAAAGCATCAATATCATTGATAGATGTATCTATATGATAGCCTTTTAGATTTAACTGAATAATAAGATTTGTGATTAAAGGTAAATCTATTCCTAAATTTAATAAATAATCACTATCTAGAAAAATATCTTTTACTTTTCCAGCTTTTTCAACTTGTCCGTCATTCATTACAACAACATTGTCACAATATTCTAAAACATGGTTCATATCATGAGTTACTAAAACTACTGTTTTACCCATTTCATGAATTTTTTTAAATAAATCCATCATTTCTTTAATCCCTGATGGATCTAATCCAGCTGTTGGTTCATCTAAAACAAGAATATCTGGATCCATAGCAAGTATTCCAGCAATCGCTACCCTACGTTTTTGACCACCTGATAAATCAAATGGGGACTTTTCTAAATAAGTTTGATCTAAACCTACCATTTCAAGAGATTTTTTAGCTATTTCTTTAGCACTATTTTCGTCAATTCCAAAATTCATTGGACCAAACATAATATCTCTTTCGATTGTTTCTTCAAACAATTGATATTCTGGAAATTGAAAAACAAGACCTGATTTTTTTTCTAAGACTTTTTAAATTTTGAGGCTTATTATTTTGTGAAATAATATAATCATCTATTTTTATTTCTCCACTTGTTGGTAATAATAAAGCATTTATATGTTGGATAAGTGTCGATTTTCCACTACCTGTTTGTCCAATGATAGCTGTAAATGAACCCTTTTCTATTTTTAAATTCACATCTTTAAGTGCATAATATTCAAAAGGTGTATTATATCCATATATATGATCTAAACTTTTGCATGTAATTGACATAGTTGTTTCTCCAATTCTTCTACATCTAATGTATCTTTAATTTGATAACCTTTTTTTTGTAATTTTCTAGCAATTTTTAATGAAAAAGGAATATCTAATTTTAATTCTTTTAATAATTTTTCATTTGTTAATATTTTTTGAGGTTTGTCGCAATCTACAATCTCTCCTTTATTTAAAAGAATAACTCGGTCAGCATTTTTTGCTTCTTCAATATCATGCGTTATTGAAATGATTGTCATATTATTTTGTTTCTTTAACTCTTTTACTAATTCATTTATTTCTTTTCTACCTCGTGGATCCAACATACTTGTTGCTTCATCTAAAATAATGATAGATGGACTCATCGCTAAAATACCTGCAATCGCAACTCTTTGTTTTTGACCACCTGACAATTTAGTTGGTTCATGATCCAAAAAAATTCTCCATTCTAACTACTTTAGAATACCTATTAATAAGTTCATCCATTTGTTCTCTTGGTACACAAATATTTTCTAGTCCAAAAGCTATATCATCTCTAACAGTAGCGCCAATAAATTGATTATCTGGATTTTGAAAAACAATTCCTACTTTTTCTCTTATTTTATATAAATTTTCTAAATTTAATTGATAATCATCGATATAAATTTCACCAGATTTTTTTTTCTAATAATCCTATAAGTAATTTAGCAATTGTACTTTTACCACTACCATTATGTCCTAAAATAGCTACATATTCACCTTTATGGATTTGAAAAGAAATATTGCTTATTGTTTGTAATCCAGGTTCGTATTCAAAACATAAATTTTCTACCTTAATTATTTCTTCCATTGTCTTCTCCTCATGAATGTGTTTAGTTCATTCTATAATTTATAAAGAAACAAGTCAAATAAAAAAGGACTGAATTTCTTCAGTCCAACATCATTATTTAGTTAATGATAAGATTGCCATTGGTGCATTATCACCTTTACGGTTATATGTTTTTAAGATAGTAGTATATCCACCATTAACATCTTTGAATTTAGGTGCAACGTCATCAAATAAGATTTGAACAGCTGTTTTTCCAGTTGCTTCATCAACAACTTTGTGCATATCTGCAGCAGCTTGTCTTCTTGCATGTAAGTCTCCACGTTTACCTAAAGTAATTAATTCATCAACAACACTACGAACTTCTTTAGCTCTTGTTACAGTTGTTTCAACTTTTCCGTATACAATAACTTCAGTAGCTAAACTACGTAACATAGATTTTCTAATATCTGAAGTGCGTCCTAATTTTCTATTTTTAGCCATGAGATTAACGCTCCTTTTCGAGTATTCTGAATTAATCGATAGGTTTAAATCCTAAACCTAATTCAATTAATTTTTCTTTAACTTCTTTTAATGATTTTTTACCTAAGTTTCTTACTTTAATCATGTCATCTTCTGATTTAGAAGCAAGATCTTGAACTGTTTGAATACCAGCTCTCTTTAAACAGTTATATGAACGAACAGATAAATCTAATTCTTCGATAGTCATATCTAATACTTTATTTGTAGTATCACTTTGAGTTTCAGACATAACTTCCATATTCATAGCTATATCAGTTAATTCAACAAACATATTTAAATGTTCAACTAAAATTTTTGCTGCTAATGAAATAGCTTCAAATGGTTTTAGTGAACCATTAGTTTCAACTTCTAATACTAATTGATCATACTTAGCACTTTCTCCAACACGAGTTGGTTCTACAGAGTAAGCAACTTTTTCAATTGGTGAAAAGATTGAATCTGTTGGAATAACACCAAGAGTGTTAATATTTACTTTATTTTGATCAGCAGATACATATCCACGATCTTTTTTAGCAAATAATTCCATATATAAGTGACCACCTTCTGCAACATGTGCAATTACCATGTCATTTGAAATCATTTTGACTTCAGCTGGACATTGAATATCAGCACCAGTTACAGTAGCAGGACCTTTTACATCAATAATCATTGTAGCAGTGTCTTCACTGTCTACATCAAAAACTAATTTCTTAATATTTAAAATCATTGCTGTGACATCTTCAACGACACCATCAATTGCGGAAAATTCATGGATTGCTCCTTGAACTTTGATTGCATAAACAGCAGAACCAGGTAAAGAAGAAAGTAAAACTCTTCTTAAGGCATTACCTAAAGTAATACCGAATCCTCTTTCTAATGGTTCAATGACGAACTTACCATAATTTTCAGTTTCGTCATAATGATCTATATTAAAGTTTGCTTTTTCGAATTTATGCATATGTTCCCTCCTCTATAGGAATGTTTTGTATTCTAATTTACTACAATAATACTATCCACGAGGACGTTTTGGTGGACGACATCCGTTATGTGGAATTGGTGTTACATCATTAATTGAAGTAACTTCTAATCCAGCAGCTTGTAAAGCTCTAACTGCTGCTTCACGTCCTGGTCCTGGACCTTTTACATTTACATCTACAGTTTTTACTCCATGTTCCATAGAAGCTTTAGCTGCAGCTTCTGATGCCATTTGTGCAGCAAATGGTGTTGATTTTCTTGATCCTTTGAAACCTAATGCTCCAGCACTTGACCAAGTTAATACGTTACCATGTTCATCAGTAATTGTTACAATAGTATTATTGAAAGTAGAATGAACGTGTGCAACACCTTTTGCAATATTTTTTCTTACACGTTTTTTACCACGTGTTTGTTTTACTCTAGCCATTTCCTTTCAACCTCCTATTATTTTTTCTTTCCTGCGATTGGTCTAGCTTTACCCTTACGAGTTCTAGCATTAGTTTTAGTTTTTTGACCACGAACAGGAAGTCCTTTACGGTGACGCATACCTCTGTAACTTCCGATTTCCATTAAACGTTTGATGTTTAATTGAACTTCTCTACGTAAGTCACCTTCAACTTTAATTTTTTCAACTTCTTTTCTGATTTTTGTAACTTCTTCTTCAGTTAAATCTTTAACTCTTACATCTTCACTGATACCAGTAGCTTTTAAGATTTCTTTAGCTGTAGATTTACCGATACCATATACATAAGTTAATGAGATAACAACACGTTTATCACGTGGGATATCTACACCTGCAATACGAGCCATTTTGTTTCCTCCTAAATACTAACCTTGTCTTTGTTTATGTTTTGGGTTTTCGCAAATAATCATTACGCGCCCTTTTCTTTTAATTACTCTGCATTTATCACACATTGGTTTTACAGATGGTCTTACCTTCATCCTGTCTACCTCCTTTTGGAAGATTTTTTATTTATGTCTAAATGTAATTCGCCCACGTGTTAAATCATATGGAGATATTTCAACGGTAACTCTATCCCCCGGTAAAATGCGAATGTAGTGCATACGGATTTTACCAGAAACGTGAGCAAGAATTTCCACTCCATTTTCTAAAGCTACTTTAAACATTGCATTTGGTAACGTTTCTAAAACAGTAGCTTCTACTTCAATAACGTCATCTTTTTTTGCCATCGTTCTTCAACTCCTTTTATTAAAGTTTTGTAAGAATTCTATAACCGTCATCAGTAATGACGATTGTATGTTCATAATGAGCAGCTAACGAATGATCCTTTGTAATAACAGTCCACCCATCATCAAGAGTAACTGTTTCTTTTGCTCCTAAATGTGCCATTGGTTCAATAGCCAAACACATACCTTTTTTTAATCTAGGACCTCTCCCAGGAGCTCCGTAATTAGGAACAGCGGGATCTTCGTGAACGTTTGTTCCAATCCCATGACCAGTATAATCACGAGGAGTAGTACACCCGTTTTTAGTAAGATATTCTTCAATTGCATGTGAAATATCAGAAAGTCTAACTCCTGGTTTTACTTGTTCTAATCCAGCAAATAAAGCACCTTCACAAACATTCATAAGTCTTTTTGTTTCATTGCTTACATTTCCTACTGCATAAGTCCAAGCACTGTCACCATGATATCCTTTGTAACATGCTCCAACATCAACTGAAATAATATCTCCATCTTTTAGCTTTCTATTACTAGGTATTCCATGTACTACAACTTCATTAATTGAAGTACATACACTATTTGGAAAACCATAAAGATGTAGAAAGGAAGGTGTTGCACCATGTTCCCTAATTATTTTATCACAAATTTGATCAATTTCGTTAGTAGTTATTCCCGGTACAATAACTTCTTTCAATTTTTCATGAACTAAAGCAACAATTCTACCTGCTTCAGTCATTAATTCAATTTCTCTATCATCTTTAGTAATTATCATTAATAAACCTCCAGGCTTTCATCGATATCATAAAGACGTTAAACATAACTTCTTAACTTTGATAACTGCTTCTTCAAAATTAATTTATTTCTTTAGATATTTATGAATCCATAAAAGAAATCATTATTATTTACGAATATAACCATGATATTCTTTTCTAGTAATATATGTTTTGATTTGTTTTACTGTTTCAAGTGCAACTCCTGTAACGATAATCAAACCAGTACCACCAAGTGATAGGCTTGCATTTTCAGTTTGTGTCCAAATAATTGGAGTAATAATTGGAATTGCAGCAATAATACATAAAGTAAGTGAACCAGCAACAGTTACTTGATTAAGAACTCTTTTAATGTAGTTCTTAGTTTCAATACCAGTTCTTACACCAGGTATTGATCCACCATTTTTCTTCAAATCATCACTAATTTTTTCAGCATCAATTTGTAAGTTTGAATAAAAGAAAGTAAATCCTATAATCATTAAAATATATAAACAGAAACCAACAGGTTCTTGATAATTAAATATAGTATTTATCATCTTAGTTGTACTAGATGCTTTCATGAAACTTACTATTGTTCTTGGTGCTGCTAGTACTGAAGAAGCAAAGATTACTGGTAAAACACCTGAACTATTAATTTTAATAGGCATATGTGTTTGTTCCCTAGCTCTCATTGTTACACTTGTACTAGATGCATAATTGACTGGGATTTTTCTTATTGCGCCTTCAGTAAATACTACAAAGACTACAATTGAAAGATAAACCACAACAAATAATACATACCAAGCAATATCTAACCACATTCCACTATCATAAGTGACGAGGTTATTATAAGTTGTTAAGAATGCATTTGGTAAGTTTGAAACAATTCCTGTAAAGATTAGTAATGAAACACCATTACCAATTCCTTTTTGAGTAATTTGATCACCTAACCAAATAGCTAACATACTTCCAGCCATCATAATGAGCACTACATAAATATATGACCAGATTGAAGTATCAACTAATATATTATAACTTGTATCAAAGGCATAAGTTAAAACTCCACCTTGTAACGCAGCTAATAATAAAGTTAATACACGAGTAACACGGTCTTTTTTCTTCTTACCTGTGTTACCTTCTTTACGCCAGCGTGTTAACGCTGGAATAACATCCATCGATAATAATTCAATTATAATAGATGATGTAATGTATGGTGAAACACCTAAAGCGAAAAGAGAAAATCTTTCCAAGGTACCTCCACCAAGTAAATTCATGATTCCGAAAATTCCATTTGTAGCATCACTACTACTTAATGAACCTACATTAACACCTGGAATTGTAATTCCTGCACCTAAACGGTACACGAATAAAATTCCAAGTGTGAAAATGACTTTTCGACGAAGTTCACCCTTTTTGAATACATTCTTCAAAAAAGTTAACATCTTAAATCACCTCAGTTTTTCCACCTGCAGCTTCAATTGCGGCAACAGCTGATTTAGAGAATTTAGCAGCTTGAACAGTTAATTTCTTTTCAATAGCTCCATTTCCTAATACTTTAACACCATCTAATTCTTTTTTGATGATTCCTGCTTCTTTTAACGCAGCAGCATTAACTGTTGCACCATCTTCAAATTTATTTAAAGTTTCAAGATTTACGATAGCATATTCTTTACGAGTATAGTTTGTAAATCCTCTTTTAGGTAAACGCATGAATAATGGAGTTTGTCCACCTTCGAATCCTGGTTTTTTACCTCCACCAGATCTAGCTCCTTGACCTTTTTGACCTCTACCTGCTGTTTTACCATTTCCTGAACTTGTACCACGTCCAACACGTTTTCTTGCTTTACGAGCACCTTCAGTATATTGTAATTCGTGAAGTTTCATTGTTACACCTCCTATTATTTTTCTTCAACTGTTACTAGGTGTCCAACTACTCTAATCATACCTTGAGTAGTAGGGTTATTTTCTAATTCAACAGTTTTATTAATTTTAGTTAAACCTAAAGCTTTAAGAGTCTTTCTTTGATTTGGTAAGCAACCAATTGGACTCTTTTTAAGTGTAATACTTACTTTTGCCATTTTGTTTGCCTCCTATCCAAAAAATTTCATCAACAGTTTTTTCTCTTAATTCAGCAACTTCATTAACTGTTTTTAATGAAGCTAATCCTTGCATTGTTGCTCTTACCATGTTGATTGGTGTTCTAGAACCAATACATTTAGATAAGATATCACGGTAACCAGCTAATTCGACAACAGCACGAACTGGTCCACCAGCGATGATTCCAGTACCTTGAGATGCTGGTTTAATAAATACATTTCCTGATCCGTAAACACCGTTTACTTCATGAGGAATAGTACCATGTACAGAAGGTACTTTGATAACATTACGTTTAGCATTTTCACATGCTTTTCTGATTGCATCAGGTACTTCGTTAGCTTTACCAGTACCAAATCCAACTCTACCTTTTCTATCTCCAATAACAACTAAAGCAGCAAAACGCATTCTACGTCCACCTTTTACTACTTTTGTTACACGGTTAATAGTAACAACACGTTCTTCAAATTCTTTTTCTTCTCTTCTTGGTGCTCTTCTTTGACCATTTCTTCTTGGTTTTCTTTCACCATTGTTAGTTCTTGGTTTACGTTGTTCCATATTGACCTCCTTCTAGAATTCTAATCCAGCTTCTCTAGCAGCTTCTGCTAATGCTTTTACACGACCATGATAAATATATCCACCACGATCAAATACTACATTTTTAATTTCTTTTGCAATTGCTCTTTCTGCAATTTCTTTACCTACTGCAGTTGCAGCAGCAATGTTTCCACCGTTTTCTAATTTCATTTCAACGCTTGATGCGCTAACTAATGTAACACCATTGACATCATCAATAATTTGAGCGTGAATATGAGCATTTGAACGGAAAACATTTAAACGTGGACATTCTGGAGTTCCACTAATTTTTCTACGAACTCTAGCATGACGTTTTAAACGTACATCATTACGAGATTGTAATTTAGCCATAAAGATAGCTCCTTTCTTACTCTTAGACTACTTCTTACCAGCAGTTTTTCCTTCTTTTCTGATGATTCTTTCATCACTATATTTGATACCTTTTCCTTTATAAGGTTCAGGTTTTTTCTTAGATCTAATTAATGCAGCCATTTGACCAACACGTTCTTTATCAATTCCAGAAACTACGATAGTATTTGGGTTTGGAGTTTCAACTTTAACTCCTTCTTCAGCTTCGATTTCAACTTGATGTGAGAAACCGATATTTAATACTAATGTATTTCCTTTCATTTGACCACGGTATCCAATACCAACGATTTCTAATGTTTTAGAATATCCATTATGAACACCTTCGATCATGTTAGCAAGTAAAGCTCTTGTTGTACCATGTAATTGTTTTACATGTTTTTCTTCACTACTTCTTACTACAGTAATTTCATTACCTTCTTGTTTGAATGAAATTACTGGAGAAAATTGTTTCACTAAAGTCCCTTTTGATCCAGTAACTGTTACTGTGTTATCATCAGCGATTTCAACAGTTACTCCTTCAGGTACAGTGATAATTTTATTACCGATACGAGACATCAGTTATACCTCCTGTATAATTTTTTTATTACCAGATATATGCTAATACTTCTCCACCAACTTGTTTAGCTCTAGCTTCTTTATCAGTCATTAAACCTTGTGAAGTTGATAGAATAACAATACCTAAACCATTTAATACTCTAGGAATTTCGTTTACTTTTGCATATACACGTAACCCTGGTTTAGAAATTCTTTTTAAATCAGTGATTACTTTATCTTTTCCTCTATATTTTAAAGTGATAATAATGTTTGATTCAGCACCTTCGCCTTCAACTTTATACCCTTTAATGAACCCTTCATTTTTTAAGATTTCAGCGATTCCAACTTTTAATGTTGAAGTAGGAATACTTACTTCTTCTTTTAACGTATTATTTGCGTTACGGATTCTTGTTAACATATCTGCAATTGGATCTGTCATTACCATTTGCGTGTCCTCCTTCCAATACGGATTATTTTATCATTACCAACTTGCTTTTTTTACACCAGGAATTTCACCTTTATAAGCTAATTCGCGGAAGCAAATTCTGCAAAGTTTGAACTTTCTAATTACTGAATGTGGTCTACCACAACGTTCACAACGTGTGTATTCACGTACTTTATATTTTTGAGGACGTTGTTGTTTCACTTTCATTGATGTTTTAGCCATTTATTAAGTCCTCCTTATTTATGGAAAGGCATTCCTAATTGAGCTAATAACTCATGACCTTCTTCATCAGTTTTAGCTGTTGTTACGAATACGATATCCATTCCTCTTAATTTGTTTACTTTATCAAAATCAATTTCAGGGAAGATTAATTGTTCTTTAACACCTAAAGTATAATTTCCTCTTCCATCGAATGAGTTATTTGATACACCTCTAAAGTCTCTTACACGAGGTAAAGATACATTTACTAATTTATCTAAAAATTCATACATTCTTTCACCACGTAAAGTGACTTTACAACCGATTGCTTGACCTTCTCTTAATTTGAAACCAGCAATTGATTTTTTAGCTCTAGTGACAACTGGTTTTTGACCAGTAATTAATGTTAATTCATTAACTGCATCATCTAATAATTTTGAATTAGATACTGCATCACCAACACCAATATTTAATACGATTTTTTCGATTTTTGGTGCTTGCATTTTAGAAGAATAATTGAATTTTTCCATTAACGATTTAACTACTTCGTTTTCATAACGTTCTTGTAAACGATTCATTTGCTATCTCCTTTCAATTATTTCTTTTTCTTAGAATCAACTTCTGCACCTGTTTTTTTGTTAACACGTACTTTAGTTTTCTTTCCATTTTCATCTACAGATACTTTATATCCTAATTTAACTGCAGATTTTGATTTTGAATCATAGAATGCAACATTAGAAACATGAATTGGAGCTTCTTTGTTAACGATTCCACCTTCAGGATCAGCTTGTGAAGGTTTAACATGTTTTGTTACCATGTTTACTCCTTCAACGATTACTCTTTCTTCTTTAGCAAGAACTTGTAACACTTCACCTGTCTTACCTTTATCTTTACCTGCGATAACTACAACAGTATCACCAACACGGATTTTCATGTGCCACGCCTCCTTATAATACTTCTGGAGCTAATGATACGATTTTCATGAAATCAGCATCTCTTAACTCTCTTGCAACTGGTCCAAAGATACGAGTCCCTCTTGGAGACTTGTCATCTTTGATAATAACACAAGCGTTATCATCAAATTTTGATGTAAGATCCGTTTTCACGTCCTACAGCATATTTAGTTCTAACGATAACAGCTTTTACTACTTCACCTTTTTTAACAGTACCATTTGGAGCTGCTTGTTTAACTGTTGCTACAACAACATCTCCAATACTACTTGTTTTTCTATTTGACCCACCTAAGTTACGAATTACTAATACTTCTTTAGCACCAGTATTATCAGCAACTTTAAGTCTACTTTCGTTTTGAATCATTCCGGTTACCTCCTTTTAGAGTTTATTAAACTGTTTCTGCTTTTTTTACGATTTCTACTAAACGGAAACGTTTTGTAGCAGATAATGGTCTTGTTGACATGATTTTAACTGTATCTCCAACTTGAGCAGTGTTATTTTCATCATGTGCATGAAATTTTGTAGATGATTTCATACGTTTACCATATAACTTATGTTTTACATGTGTTTCAACTAGCACTGTAATAGTTTTATCCATTTTAGTAGATACAACTGTACCAGTATAAACTTTACGATTATTTCTTTCCATTTGTATCTCCTCCTATTGGTTTAATTCTCTTTCTCTAATCACTGTTTTAATACGAGCGATTGTTTTACGAACTTGTCTAATACGTGCAGTGTTTTCTAATTGTCCTGTAGCTTGTTGGAATCTTAATCCAAAAAGCTCTTTTTTGTATTCTTCAACTTTAGCTAATAAAGCTTCAGTATCTAATTCTCTAATTTCTTGCGCTGTCATAACTATTCACCCTTTCCAATGATTTTACATTTAATAGGTAATTTATGAGATGCAAGTCTTAAAGCTTCTCTTAATGTAGCTTCATCTAAACCAGCAACTTCAAATAATACTCTACCAGTTTTAACTACTGCTACCCATTCTTCTGGAGAACCTTTACCTGATCCCATACGTACTTCTAATGGTTTTTTAGTTTTAGCTAAATGAGGGAAAATTCTAATCCATACTTTACCACCACGGTTCATATAACGGTTGATGGCAATACGTGCTGCTTCAATTTGACGAGAAGTAATCCAAGCACCTTCAGTTGCTACTAAACCAAATTCACCAAATGATACTTTGTCTCCACCTTTAGTTCTACCTTCGTAGCTAACACGGTGAGGTCTTCTGTATTTTGTTCTTTTAGGCATCAACATGATTATTTATCCCCTTTCTTTTTTTCAGGAAGGATTTCTCCCTTACAAATCCAAACTTTAACTCCTAATTTACCATAAGTTGTATCTGCTTCTGCAGTCGCATAATCGATATCAGCTCTTAAAGTATGAAGAGGGACATTCCCTTCAGAGTAACCTTCAGCACGAGCCATATCAGCTCCACCTAAACGTCCTGAAACATTAGTTTTAATTCCTTTAGCTCCAGCTCTCATTGCTCTTTGAATAGCACGTTTTTGAACAGTTCTAAAAGATGCACGATTTTCTAATTGTTCTGCAATATTGTTTGCTACTAATTGAGCAACAACATCTGGATTTTTAATTTCAACAATGTTAATGAAAACTTGTTTACTACTTACTAATTTAGATACTTCTTTTCTTAAAGCATCAACTGCTTCACCATCTTTACCGATAACTACACCAGGTCTAGATGTGTGAACAAAAATTGTTACACGATTTTTTGATCTTTCGATTTCTACTTTTGCTACTGAAGCTGTTTTAAGTTTTTTAAGAATATAATCACGAACTTTAATATCTTCATGTAATAAACCAGCGAAATCTTGATCATTTGCGTACCATCTTGAATCCCAATTACGGTTAACACCAACACGTAAACCTACTGGACTTACTTTTTGACCCATTCTAGTACCTCCTATCTTTCATCAACCACACAAGTAATGTGGCATGTTCTTTTTAAAATTCTTGTTCCGCTACCTTTAGCTCTTGCAGCGAATCTTTTTAAAATTGGACCTTCATCAACGAAGATTGCTTTAACATATAATTTTTCTGCATCTGCATCATTGTTGTATACTGCATTTTGAGCTGCAGATTTAACAACTTTTGAGATTGCAGGAGAAGCAGCTTTATTAGTATATTCTAAGATACCAAGTGCTTCTTTAACTGTTTTACCTCTTACTAAATCAACTACTAATCTTGCTTTTTGAGGTGATACACGAATTGTTTTAGCTACTGCTTTTGCTTCCATGTTCTATTCTCCTCTCTATTTCTTTCCTTTTTTATCGTCAGCATCATGACCATGGAAAGTTCTAGTTGGAGCGAATTCTCCTAATTTATGACCAACCATGTCTTCAGTAACGTAAACAGGAATATGTTCTTTTCCGTTATATACTGCAAATGTATGTTCGATAAATTGAGGGAAGATTGTTGAACGTCTTGACCAAGTTTTGATAACTTCTTTTTTACCTGATTCATTTAACGCTTCTACTTTTTTCATTAAATGAGCATCAACAAATGGTCCCTTTTTTAAACTACGTGCCATTTTTTCTTTCCTCCTTATTATTTACCATTGCGACGACGTACGATTAATTTAGTCGAAGCTTTTTTGTTCTTTCTAGTTTTAACACCCATAGCTTTTTTACCCCAAGGAGTCATTGGTGCTTTACGTCCGATAGAAGTTCTACCTTCCCCACCACCATGAGGGTGATCATTAGGGTTCATTACAGAACCACGAACTGTAGGTCTAACACCTTTCCATCTCATACGTCCTGCTTTACCATAGTTTACTAAACCATGATCTTCATTTCCTACTACACCAACTGTAGCTCTACATACTGATAATAATTTTCTAACTTCACCAGATGCAAGTCTTACAGTTACATATTTTCCTTCTTTACCTAAAATTTGAGCAGACACACCAGCAGATCTTGCGATTTGTCCACCTTTTCCAGGTTGCATTTCAATATTGTGAATTACAGTACCTTCAGGCATATTCCCCATTGGTAATGCATTACCAACTTTGATATCTGCTTCTTCACCAGAAATGATTTCCATTCCTACTTCTAACCCTTTTGGAGCTAAAATATATCTTTTTTCACCATCTACATAGTTAATTAATGCGATGTTTGCTGATCTATTTGGATCATATTCAATAGTTGCAACTTTACCTGGGATATTATCTTTATTTCTTTTGAAATCGATAATACGGTATTTTTGTTTGTGTCCACCACCATGATGACGAGTTGTGATCACACCTTGGTTGTTACGTCCACCGTTTTTAGATTTTTTTGCAACTAAAGATTTTCAGGTTTATTAGTTGTAATTTCTTCATAAGTTAATGAAGTCATATTACGACGACCTGTTTGTCACTGGCTTATATGTTTTAATTGCCATCTTTAGTTTCCTCCTGTTTTTCTTATCTGGAACGAGTTATTCCAATATTTTATCAATTAATCTTCATCAAAATAATTGATTGAATTTCCTTCAGCTAATTTAACGATAGCTTTTCTTCTTTTGTTAGTTTTACCTTCATATCTACCCATTCTTTTAGCTTTAGGTTTAACATTCATGATGTTAACTTTTTCAACTTTTACATTGAATAATTTTTCAACTGCGATTTTAACTTCTGTTTTGTTAGCGTCTAAATCTACATCGAATGTATATTTATTTTCTTCAGTTTGAAGAGCTAATGACTTTTCAGTAAGTACTGGTTTTTTTAATACATCTGTCATGTGTGCCATTATGCTAATACCTCCTCAACAGCTTTAATTGCAGCTTCAGTCATAATTAACTTATCGCTGTTTAAGATATCATAAACATTAACATGTTTAGCATCTAATAACTTAACTCCTGGAATATTGCTTGCTGATTTTTCAACATTTAATGTGATTTCATCAACAACGATTAATGTTTTTACTGGAGCATTTAAGTTTTCTAATACTTTAACCATTTGTTTAGTTTTTGGAGCTTCGAATGAAATTCCATCGATTGCTGTAAATTCATTATCTTGAACTTTTGAAGATAATGCTGATTTTAAAGCTAATCTTCTAACTTTACGGTTTAATTTGAATTTATAACTTCTTGGTGTAGGACCGAAGACAACTCCTCCACCTCTCCATTGTGGAGCACGTGTTGAACCTTGTCTAGCTCTACCTGTACCTTTTTGACGCCATGGTTTTCTTCCACCACCAGCAACTTCAGTACGGTTTTTAACTTTATGTGTACCTTGTCTTAAAGATGCTCTTTGTAATAAGACCATATCAAACATAGCTTGTTTATGTGGTTCAATACCGAAAACTGCTTCATTTAATTCTAAGTCTTTAACTTCTGCACCTTCTTGGTTAAATACTTTTACGTTAAGCATTCTCATTTCCTCCTTCTTCAAATTATTCTGCAGCAGCTGCTTCTACAGCTTCTTCTACTACAGTTTCTTCAACTTCTTCTGGAGTGTAATCTACTAATTCATGTACTGGATTTACTTGACCAGCTTTTTTGATAGCAGTTTTAACAACAACTAAACCTTTTTTAGGTCCTGGTACTGAACCTTTGATTAATAATAAGTTGTTTTCTGGATCTACTGCTACAACTTCTAAGTTTTGAATTGTACGAGTTACATGTCCCATTTGTCCTGGTAATTTTTTACCTGGAGCGATTCTATTTGGAGCGATTGGTCCCATTGAACCAACAATTCTATGAGCTCCTGAACCATGCCCTTTAGGACCAATGTGTTGTCCATGTCTCTTAATAACACCTTGATAACCTTTACCTTTTGAAGTTCCTGTTACATCTACGACTTCACCAGCTACGAAGCTATCAACAGTAATTTTATCTCCAACTTCATAACTCATCATTTCGTCATAACGAAATTCTTTAATGAAGCGCTTAGGAGCTGTGTTAGCTTTGTTTGCAATTCCTTTTTCAGCTTTGTTTGCTAATTTTTCTCTTTTATCTTCGAAACCAACTTTTACAGCATCATAACCATCAGTTGCAACTGTTTTCTTTTGTAATACTACGTTTTCAGTAGCTTCAACAACAGTAACTGGGATTAAAACACCATCAGTAGTGAAGACTTGAGTCATTCCAATCTTACGACCTAAGATTCCTTTCATGAGTTACACCTTTTACCTTTCTTATAATTTAATTTCAATATCTACACCGCTAGGTAATTCTAATCTAGTTAAAACATCAACTGTTTCTGGCGTAGGATTCACAATGTCGATTAAACGTTTGTGAGTTCTGATTTCAAATTGTTCACGTGAATCTTTATATTTGTGAACAGCTCTAAGGATTGTATATACTTCCTTTTCAGTAGGTAATGGTACTGGACCAACTACTTGAGCACCTGATTTTTTTGCAGAAGAAATAATTTTTTGCTGCTGACGCATCTAGAATTTTATGATCAAATGATTTTAATCTAATTCTGATTTTATTATTTGCCATGATATTCTCTCCTTTCAAATTCATATAGGATTTGATTCACTCGTTACGAATTACCTG
>ENA-OQET01000445-OQET01000445.1-human-gut-metagenome-genome-assembly--contig:-NODE-445-length-21733-cov-2.929047_pt1 | contig 21733 bp, 26 predicted proteins | sample MGYA00242800_ERZ504645 | MGnify/ENA primary metagenome ERZ504645 (study PRJEB26092, sample SAMD00036308) | human gut metagenome | host: Homo sapiens | study: EMG produced TPA metagenomics assembly of... | reverse complement strand
TAATAGATTTTCTAACCGAGCCCATATCCTCTTTAGGATTTATCTTATAAACAATGTTTTGTAATTCCTTGTTCAAGTCAGTTGTGCAATTACCATTTGATAAGTTATGGTCATCAATAAATTTTACAATTAAATTCAAAACATTCGTAAATAGAGTTCCATGTATATCTGAATATTCAACTGTAAGTTTCCAGTACGAATCATATTGCTGTTCTTCCTTTGATTTCTTTGTATTCTCCACTATTTCTCCTCCATTTCAAGTATAAACAACAATTCTTTGCTTGATTTTTTTATTATCTTTACCTGTAACTTGATAGTTATGTTCCTTTTCTTTTACTATAACCTTCCCAAATTGAGATAACATCATTTTTATTTCATTAGGTTCTGGCTTTACTCTTGTGTTTTGACTCAATACAATATATTTTGTTTTACCTGTCAACATTTTAATCAATCTTTCAATATTCTCAAGAAAACTTACTTTCTTAGTATAGTCAACATGTTCCTTCTTTTTATCAAACATTTTATCATATAGCCCATAAAATGCATCGTAATTGTTCATTGTAGAAGGATATGGCGGATCCATATATACCACATCAACACTTTCAATTTTCTTTACCATTTCAAATGCATCGCAATTATATACTTTGCATTGCTTACCTTCAAAACAGCATTGTTATATGCATCAATATTTTCTCTCATATGACTCTCAAACGTCTGATTATGGTATGCTCTTTTCCTCTTGTATTTCTTATAGCTATAATCTTCATCTCGTAGCTTTTTGAATTTGATCCCACGGAACATTCATTCTAGAATATGGAAGTTTTCTAATCATTGCTCTTCGAATAAGAGATAACATCATATATTTTTCTGCACCATTTAATTTTTCAGAAATTGCTACCAGCTTACTCAACTCTTTTACTTCTTCAGGATAATACAAACTGTCGGACAGAAAAGCAAATTTTGCTTCCAGTTCCTTTACTCTTGTATTTTCATACTTCTTGTTAAAAACAGCTAATGGAAGCGTTTTATTATTATTTTCTATTAAAGCTTTGGCAATTACATAATCGGCATACAGAATATCATTCGAAATAACCGAATAACCCGCTTCTTTTAATGCATATGAAACAGAACATCCACCTGCAAAAATATCAAGCACAACTCCCTCTTTAACTGGCATCTCATCTATAATCCAATTAACTAACTTCTCTTTGTTTCCTATATAATTTACCTTTGGATACTTTGCCATTATCCAGAGCCTCCTCTATTTGTTTTGCAATTTTATATGCCAGTTTAGGTGGCACAGCATTGCCTATTTGTTGTTGAATCTGAATAGATGTACCTTCAAAAATGAAATCATCTGGAAAAGACTGTATTCTGGCAAGTTCCCTCGCTGTAAGTGCTCTATTCTGTTCGTAATGAAAGATTTTTCTCATATCTCCAGTAACACAAACCGATGGTTTTGTACTATCATATCTAATATATTTTCTTATATCTCCTGATTTTTATTGACAAGAGTCACTTACAAGGACAGGTATGATTCTTTCGTTTTAGTTAATGGTGGCAAACTGATATTAATTTGTCCGAAAAAAATCAAAAGATATTTGTTTCCATTTGGAATTTACTGTTTTAGGATGATTAATTGAATAATAGATAATTGTGGATATGGATATAGTAACTTATACATATATCTAAATGATTTTGGCTGGTTAAACTTCGTATGATTTTTAGTAGATGATATAAAAGATAATAAAATATCGTAATCATTTATAGATAAGGAAGGAAACGATTAATCAATTTAAATACAAATTGAATTAATTCCATATAAAAAAAGCATTTAGAGTAAAATATCTGCGCGTTAGGGGAAAGCTATATGTTAATTGAAGGGAATCTGTTATTATTCAAATAGAAAGGAAAGCCAATAATAATTAGATCTAAGAATTGTGTTATTTATTACTTCATGAAGGATGCATTAAAATGGCAATAAGGAAAAAAGTATGAACGCAAATGGGAAGATATATTTAGCATGCTTATCAGGGGTGTTGTGTTTATCAGGAATAAATATATATGCAAATGAACAATCCCCGGATCAAAAAATAGTGCAAAATATAAATGATTCAATACATTTTGCTTCTGAAGCTGTAGATGTAAAAAAATTTTTACACAAAATTTGTTTACAGAATTAGATGATGACGATTATGTTTTGCAGTTGGACGAAGGTGGGTATTTGTATAGCACAATAAAAAAAAGTTGAGGATCTCGAACAAGATTTTAAAGCCATTAATGAGAATCCAGATTTTAAGCGAATTACTGTAGCTAAAGCAAAAGAAAAGTTGGAAGCAGATTTAGAGAGAGCTTTATTAAGTGAAGGAGGAACAAAATGATGAGTAAAATTAAATATCTTGGATTGTTATCGTTGCTAGGGATGATTGCTTTACCAATTACTGATATACAGGCAGCGCAATATCATGAACCAATTAGTGTTGATGCGATGGTCAATGATTCATTTGAGGGTTTGGATGAAACGGATTTGGTGTTAGAAATGCCTGAAGGTGGATTCTTATATGGGGAAGCAATAGAGTATTTGGCCGATGATCCGAATACAGTTATAGCTAATTACAATAGCGAAACCGATCCAAATTCAGTTACTGTAGCGGAAGCTAAAGCTATTTTGAAAGAAGATGCAGCAACAAAAGAGCATGAGGTTGAAGTTTATGGAGCGGCTCCTCCAACAGCTGATAGATTAAGACAATTACCTTATGGAAGTCGTTATGTTTCAACAATTTTCACTGGTAATGGTTGGAGATTTGCAGATGTTCAGTGGAAAGCAGGACCAAATTCAGGTGGAGAATATTTAAGATGGTCTAGTTTGGTTGACGGAGGACGCGTAGGCAGTTATGGAGAAGCTTACGCAACTTATACAGGTTCTTTACAAGGGACGGCTATCAACGTTAATTCTTGGGTATGGAATACTGAATATGGACAAGGACAAATTTATTATACATTTAACCCAATTCCTGGAACTCAATATGTAGTTGAGAATATTGATTAGTTATTAACAGATTCGAATATTTAAATAGTAATTTATTGGCGCGAGGCGCGATATATAAAAACGAGACTGCAAAATAAAATCAGTCTTGTTTTTATATATTCATTGTTTTTAATATCAAGAGATAAAGAAACATGTGGGGGAATAATAGACTTATTGTAAAAAACAATAATGGGATGTATAATATTTTCACTACAGTATTTAAAAACAACTAAGGGGAAAATATGAAGTTAGCTATTGTGTGTGATCATTTTGTATTTTTTGGAAAAAAACTGTTACGAGTTATTGAGAAAGAGTATTCGATTGCCAATATAGATGTATATGAAGATTTAAATGGATATCAAAATTGTGGTCGTTATCATGATGCTTTATTGGCCGATATTGATACGATAGGTTTAAAAGGTCTAAAATGTATAAATTCACATCCACAGCCTTTTACGTATATCATTTATCTGGCAATGAACCGTAATTATATGGAAGATGCCTATGGTGTGAATGTTCTTGGATATGTATTAAAGAATCAAATTGAAGACAAGATCTATATAAAGTTACAAAAAATAAGGAATTTAATGCAGATACATAAGATTTATGAGTTAAAGAGCGATCGTCAATTGGTTCGAGTTCCTGAATATAAGATGATGTATTGTTATTTAGAGGATGGATTTATGTATCTTGAATTAGATCATGAAAAAAAGAATTCGACTTTCTTATCGTACTTTGATTGAACTTAAAAATATTCTATCTTCTCGATTTTGGCGTATCAATCGTAACTGTATCGTAAATAAAGATAAGATCATTGCGATCGATCATGCGAGGCATGAAATAAAACTGATAAATGGTCATAGTTTTCATGTTTCGAGAAGAGAATGGGTTCAGTTTAAAAAATCAAATCATACAACTCTTGGCGAGCATTGATGGATGCTCGTTTTAATATTGATAAAATATACGAAGATAAGTGTTAAACTTTGATAAAATTGCTTGTGAAAAACTAGTCAATAAAAATGTGTAGTGTTATAATAAATGTGCGTAAAAAAACAATAGGAGGAATTTAAATGGCTAAAAGAACTGTAAAAGACCTTGATGTTGCCGGTAAAAAGGTCATTGTACGTTGCGATTTTAACGTACCTAGAAAAGACGGAGTAATTACAGATGACAACCGTATTGTTATGGCGTTGCCAACAATTAAATACTTGGTTGAAAATAAGGCGAAAGTTGTTCTTATGTCTCACCTTGGAAAAGTAAAGACAGAAGAAGACAAAGCTAAAAACAACTTGGAATGTGTAGCTGTACGTTTACAGGAATTACTTCCTGAAACAAAAGTTTCTTTCTGCCCTGTTACACGTGGACCAGAATTGGAAGAAGCAGTTAACGCATTAAATGAAGGTGAAATCGTTTTAATGCAGAATACACGTTATGAAAAAGGTGAAAGCAAAAACGATCCTGAATTAGGTGCTTACTGGGCTAGCCTTGGTGAAGTATTCGTAGAAGATGCATTTGGTTCAGTACACCGTGCTCATGCTTCTACAGTTGGTATCCCAACAAATATCAAAGAAAACGGTCTTGGCTTCTTGGTAGAAAAAGAAGTAACAATGTTAGGAAAAGCTGTTGATGAACCGGCTCATCCATTTGTTGCGATCATCGGTGGTTCAAAAGTTTCCAGCAAGATCGATGTTATCGATAACTTGTTGAAGAAAGCTGATAAAGTTATCATTGGTGGTGGAATGGCTTATACATTCATGAAAGCTAAAGGCGGATCAATCGGTACATCATTGGTAGAAGATGACAAATTAGATCTTGCAAAAGAATACTTAGAAAAAGCTGGCGATAAATTAGTATTGCCTGTAGACAATGTTTGCGCAGATGCATTCAGCGAAGAAGCTAACACTCAGGTTTGCAAATCTGGTGAAATCCCTGAAGGATGGATGGGTCTAGATATCGGCCCTGCTTCTGTTGAATTGTTCAAAGAAACATTAGCTGGTGCTAAAACAGTTGTATGGAATGGTCCAATGGGTGTATTCGAAATGAAGAAATTCGCAAAAGGTACTGAATTGGTTTGCCAGGCTATTTCAGAACTTCCTGATGCAATCACTGTAATCGGTGGTGGTGATTCAGCTGCTGCTGCTAAACAATTAGGATATGCTGATAAGTTCTCTCACGTATCAACTGGAGGAGGAGCTTCATTAGAGTATATGGAAGGTAAGACATTACCTGGTATCGCAATCATCAGCGAGAAATAAGGAGATAACGAATTATGAGAAAACCAATTATTGTTGGAAACTGGAAAATGAATAAAAACAACGCAGAAACAAAAGCTTTCTTTGAAGCTGTTGATGCAGTTGCTGCAAGCGAAAATGCTACTTATGGAATTGGATGTCCATTTACAGATTTAAGAACAGCTCAGGACAATGCTAAAAACTTGATCGTTGCTGCTGAAAACTGCCACTGGGAAGATTCAGGAGCATTCACGGGTGAAGTAAGCGTTCCTATGCTAGAAGAAATCGGAATTAAATACTGCATTATCGGTCATTCTGAACGTCGTCAGATGTTTGGTGATACTGATGAAACAGTTAACAAAAAAGCTAAACGCCTATTAAAGGCTGGTATCACACCAATTCTTTGTATCGGTGAAACAGAAGCTCAGTACGATGCTGGTGAAACAGAAAAAGTTATCCGTGATCAGTTAACTGGATCATTGGCAGACCTTTGCGCTAAATGCGTAGGAAGCATGGTTATTGCTTATGAACCAATCTGGGCTATTGGTACTGGTAAATCAGCTACAAAAGAAGATGCTCAGAAATGCTGTGCTATCGTTCGTGATCAGGTAAAAGTTATGTATGGTGAAGAAGCTGCTGAAAACGTACGTGTTCAGTACGGTGGAAGTGTTAAACCAGAAAACATCGTTGAATACATGGCTTGCCCAGATATCGATGGTGCATTGATTGGCGGAGCTAGTTTAAAGGAAGCAAGCTTTATCGATATTATTGAAAAAACTAAATAGTTTTTAAAAGGATTTTCCTAAAAAGTACAAACAATCTTTCTTTTAAAGGTTGAATGTACCTTTTTTTTTGTGTTAAAGTATTTTTGAATCATCGGATATAAATAGGGGGAATAGCTATGAATTATGTTGAAAACAATGGTAAAAAAGTAGCAGCCGTACTTTGTGTAGCATCTTGTTTCCCAGTTGTTGCAACTGTATATGCAATGGAAACAGAACCAGGATGGCATGGCGATAAGTATATTAAAGAAGACGCTACCGTAGCAAAAGGTTGGGAAGAAATCGAAGGAAAGAGTTATTATTTCTCTGAAGATGACGGAACAATTGAAAAAGAAACTACACAGAAAGCGGTAGTTGCTAGTGTTTCTTCTAACATTTCGGGGGATGTTCAGGAAACAGTAGCTAATGTTGCAAAAGAAGCCGTTGTAAAAGAAGTAGAAAAACAAGAAGAAGAGAAGAATACACAGGAAGTTGTTGAAACTCCAGTGGATAATAGTACAGATGTACAGGCTCCTGCTGAAGAAACTCCAGTGGAACCAGTTTTTCCGGAAACACCAGTGGAAGAACCTAGTACACCAGAAACTCCAGCAGAACCAACAACACCGGTTGAACCTGAAACTCCAGTGGAACCAGTTGTTCCGGAAACACCAGTAGAAGAACCTAGTACACCAGAAACTCCAGCAGAACCAACAACACCAGTTGAACCTGAAGTTCCAAGTACTCCAGAAACTCCTACTACACCAGAAGAACCGGTAGTACCAGAAACACCAACAGAACCAACTACACCAACAAACCCTTATGCCGATCTAAATGCGCGTATTGCTGCTGCAGCACAGACATTAGTAGGGGTTACAGATGGACAATGGTGTACACAAGTTGTACAACAAGCTCTTGCATTAGCTGGTGTATCAGATGCCTACCAGTTATGGCCAGATGAATATGCTGGTATGTATGGATATTATACAAATGATCCTCAGCCAGGTAACTTGATTTACTATAATAACGGAGGACGTGGTGTCGATCATATCGCTATCTATATTGGAAACGGTTTAGCCGTGCATGGAAACTACAATGGACGTACAGTAATTGAGTCTGTATACATTCCAGGTGGTGCTCCACAGTTTATCCAAGTATGTCGTTAAGCTTGACTTTATAGTCAGGCTTTTTTTAAAGGAGAGAAGTTATGAATCAAGCATATGAAAATATCATAGAAAGAAGAAGTTGTAAATCCTACAAGGAACAAAGAGTTCCCAAAGACGTTTTAGAAAAAATCGTAGCGGCAGGACAAATGGCGCCGAGTGGTATGAATCGTCAGGCATATGCTTTTGTCGTTGTTCAAGATAAGAAAATGATGGATACGATCTCTAAATTAAATGCATCTATTATGCAGGCGGATACAGATCCTTTTTATCATGCGGATTGTGTGATTATTGTATTCGGGAAAAAAGATGTGCGTACACATGTTTACGATGGTTCTTTGGCTATGGAGAATTTGATGCTGGCAGCCAATTCTTTGGGAGTATCCAGTTGTTGGATTCATCGGGCTAAAGAAGTGTTTGAAACTGAAGAAGGTAAAGAATTATTGAAAAAATGGGACTTGGAAGAATATGAAGGAATTGGTAATTGTATTCTAGGCTATTCTGATGGTGAAATAGCACCAAGAAAACCACGTACATCTAAAGTCATTTGGGAGTAAAGATATGCGTGTAGGGCAGGCAGTGGATATCCACCAGCTATGTAATGGAAGAGATTTAATACTAGGTGGAGTTAAGATCGAACATGAAAAAGGTTTGTTGGGTCATTCTGATGCGGATGTTTTGACCCATGCGATCATGGAAAGTGTCCTAGGCGCTTTAGCTTTAGGCGATCTGGGGAAGCATTTTCCAGATACAGATCCAAAGTATAAAGGTGTTTCAAGCATGATATTGTTGGAACATGTATATCACTTAATGGATGAAAAGGGCTATAAGATTGGTAATATTGATTCAACTATATTGGCCGAAAAGCCTAAGATGGCATCTCATATTCAAAAAATGCGAGAAAATATTGCATCGATTCTGCATTGTAATGTAGATAAGATATCAATTAAGGCAACTCGTGGAGAAAAACTTGGCTTTGTAGGAAATGAAGAAGGAATTCTCTCTATGGCTGTTTGCCTATTGGAGGAAAAATAATGCGAGTTGTTTTACAAAGAGTACGTCATGCATCTTGTACAATTGATGGAACTGTTACAGGAAAGATCGAAGATGGTTATTTAGCATTGGTTGGCTTTTGTCAGGAAGATACATCTGAAATTGTGGATAAGATGATCCAAAAAATCGTTAAGCTTCGTGTTTTCTCGGATGAACAAGGAAAGATGAACTTATCTCTAAAAGATATTTCTGGTTCTGTTTTATCAATTAGTCAATTTACTTTATATGCAAATGCGAAGAAAGGAAATCGCCCAAGCTTTATTGATGCAGCAAAACCAGATGTTGCGATACCTTTATATGATTATTTTAATCAAGAGCTCAAAAAAAAGAAGTACATGTTGAAACGGGTGATTTTTGGTGCAGATATGAAAATTGAATTGTTAAATGATGGGCCGGTTACGATCGTTTTGGATAGTAAGGAGTTATTTGGATGATTATTTATGGTAATGAACTTGCAGCTTCTTTTAAAGAGAAGATGAAAGCAGAAATCGAAATATTAAAAAAGGAAAATAAACGACTTCCTTTGCTGGCGGTAATTTTGGTTGGAAACAACCCGGCAAGCCAGTCTTATGTGCGGTCCAAAGAAAAAGCTTGTCTATCCATAGGAATGGAGAACAAGACGATCGTGCTGCCAGAAGATATTTCACAGCAGGAATTAGAGAATGTCGTGCAGCAGCAAAATGAAGATGATACGGTAGATGGGATCCTTGTTCAGCTTCCTTTGCCAAAACATTTAAATGAGCAGGCTGTTATTGATAAGATCAGTCCTTTAAAAGATGTGGATGGTTTACATCCGGTTAATGCAGGTGCTTTATTGACAAATCGAAGTGGTTTTATTCCATGTACGCCTAAAGGAGTAATGGCGATGTTAGAAAGCATTGGTTTAGATGATCTTTCTGGTATGAATGCTGTTGTATTAGGACGAAGCAACCTTGTAGGAAAACCGCTGGCTTTGTTATTGCAAAATAAAAATGCAACGGTGACGATAGTGCATTCAAAGACAAAAGATATTAAAACGATCACATCGAAAGCGGACATACTAGTTGCAGCTATTGGACAGCCAAAAATGGTCAAATCTGATTGGGTCAAGGACGGAGCTATTGTAATCGATGTTGGAATCAATCGAATGGATAATGGAAAACTTTGTGGAGATGTTGACTTTGATGACGTTTGTGATAAAGTGAAAGCTATCTCGCCTGTTCCTAAAGGAGTAGGTCCAATGACTGTATGTATGTTGTTAGAAAATACATTGGAGTCATATCACAATAAAGAAAGGAAAAATGGATGAACGAAAAAGAATATGGTCTAAATGACATCGTTGAGATGAAAAAAGAACATCCTTGCCATAAATCAAAACAATGGAAGATCATTCGTATGGGTGCGGATATTCGAATCAAATGTTTAGGTTGTGGAGCAAGTGTTCTGATGCCTAGGCAAAAGTTTGAAAAGAAGCTGAAAAAAGTAGTCGTTCATGAAGAAGTGAAAGGAAGTTAGAAATATGCCATTAACTGCTGGAATCGTAGGTCTTCCTAACGTTGGGAAATCTACTTTGTTTAACGCAATTACAAAAAGTCAGGTAGAAGCCGCAAATTATCCCTTTGCGACAATTCAACCCAATGTGGGTGTCGTAGAAGTGCCGGATGCAAGGATCGATCGTCTTGTTGAGATCTTTCATCCTAAAAAAACGATTTATACTACATTTGAATTTACAGATATTGCCGGTCTTGTAAAAGGTGCCAGCAAAGGAGAAGGATTGGGGAACCAGTTCTTATCAAATATTCGATTAACAGATGCGATCTGTCATGTGGTTCGTTGTTTTGATGATGCGAATATCACTCATGTTGAAAACAGTGTGGATCCTGTTCGTGATGCGGAAATCATCAATCTTGAATTGAATTTAGCGGATCTGCAGACGGTTGAGAATCGTATTGGAAAGATTGAAAAGAAATCGAAAACAACGAAAGATAAAGATGCAGTTGCCGAGATGGCTTTATTGAATCGTTTAAAACCGTTGTTGGAAGAAGGAAAACCAGCACGTGTATTAGAAGTGGATGAAGATGAAGCCATCATTTTGAAAGGGTATAATTTGTTGACAGCAAAACCGATGATCTATGTTGCCAATTTGGATGAAGAAGGTGTCATGGATCCATCAGCCAATGCGTATTATAACCAGTTGGTAGAATATGCAAGTTCACAGAATAATGAAGTTGTTGCGTTATGTGCCAAAATGGAAGAAGAATTATCGGAATTGGATAAAGAGGAAAAGACCGCATTCTTAAATGAACTTGGTGTGGATTCAAGTGGTCTTGATCTATTGATCCAAAAAGCCTATTCTGTATTAAATCTTTGTACATTCTTAACGGCTGGAGAAGATGAATGTCGTGCCTGGACATTTAAAAAAAGGCATGAAAGCTCCAGATTGTGCGGGAGTTATTCATACCGATTTCAAAAAAGGATTTATTCGTGCAGAAGTATACCGATTTGAAGATATTGATGAATTAGAAAGTGAACATGCCATCAAAGAAGCCGGTAGACTTCGTTTAGAAGGAAAGGATTATGTCGTGCAGGATGGCGATGTAATGCACTTCAGATTTAACGTATAGTATGCTTAGATTTGATATAACTTCGATCCTTGTTCGTATCGTTGCGGTTGTCCTGGCTATGTCAGTGCATGAAATGGCACATGCTCTTGTATCATATTGGATGGGTGATCCAACAGCGAAGTTAGAAGGACGTTTAAGTTTAAATCCTTTTAGGCATATTGACTGGTTAGGGGTGCTTTGTTTGATGTTTTTCGGGTTTGGTTGGGCCAAACCGGTACCTATTGATTCAAGATATTATAAAGATCAAAAAACGGGAATTATTTGGACAAGCTTTGCCGGCCCTTTGGCAAACTTTATCTTAGCTTTTTTGGTTTTGGTTATCTATATGCTGCTGGTAAAATTTGCTCCTGGTTTTTTATTAGGAACTACAATAGGTGATTTTGTTGCCTCATGTTTAATTGGTATATCAAGTATCTCTATTGCGTTTGGGATCTTTAACTTGATTCCAATACCACCGCTGGATGGTTCAAAGATCTTGTTCTCCTTTTTGCCAGATGATCAATATTATCGTTTTATCCAGGGATCACAGATCTTCTATTTCATTTTTATCGCAGTCTTATTCTCGGGAATTTTGGATGTTCCTTTGTATATGTTAAGAAACAGTATCTTTGAAGTATTCTGGAATGTCGCTTCTGCGATAGTTCCACTATAATTTATTCATAAAAAAAGCGCTTCGTCTGGAGCGCTTTTATACTTTATCCGGGACAACAACAGCCAAACCGCCAAGAGCACTTTCTTTAAGCTCGATTGGAAGTTTTTTACCGGTTAGATTCATTGTTTTAACGACCATGTCAAAGCTGACACGGTTTTTCTTTACGTTTCGGATGTATTTAGCAAGTCTTGCAGCATCAATACATCTTGTTGCGGCAACGGCATTTCTTTCGATACATGGAATCATGACATATCCGCCAACTGGATCACAGGTTAGACCTAGATGATGTTCTAAACCAATTTCAGCAGCACATTCGATCTGTTCATTGGCCTGCATCTGACAATAGGCAACCATGGCACTTCCCATCGCACAGGCAGCACCGACTTCAGCCTGGCATCCTGCCTTGGCTCCAGAGATCGTAGCATTTGTCTGGATTAGATTACCGATTAATCCAGCAACTTTGAGGCCTTGGATCAAGTGACTTTTGGATAATGCAGATCGTGATAAAAATGATAAACAAGACTTGGAAGAACACCACAGCTTCCCATGGTTGGAGCGGTTACGACCGTTCCTCCGCTGGCGTTTTGTTCACTGGCTGCATAGGCATAGCTGCAAACTAACAGATTGGTTTTTATCTGTAATATCTTCACAGCTGTTGGCTGATTGAAATAAGGCGTGTGCTACACGGTCTAATTTCAGGCTTCCTGGTAGGACACCAGTTTTGTTTAGTCCCGTTTTTACGCATTTTAACATTGCCTTGAAGATGTTTTTCATATAGGCATCAAATTCTGGCCCTTCAAAGATATCGATGTATTGATCTAGACGAAGATGTCTTTGTTTACAATAGTTTTGGATATCATCCATCGTGGAATGAGGATATACATCATCAACTTCATCATTTTTTTGCCCATCAATTTCGATTTTTCCTCCGCCAACTGAAACAAATTGATGTTTACCTAAAGATTGATTTTCCTTGAATGCTTCAATGGTCATCGTATTTGGATGTTTACATGAGTCTTTGAGATTAAATTCGATATTTGTTTCTTTTGGATTTAATGTCTTTTTGATGATCATATCGGTTAAATGACCTTTTCCAGTTAAAGCAAGTGAACCATATAGAATAACGTCGAAACGATCTGCTTCTGGATATTTTTCCAGCATATAAGAAGATGCCTTCATTGGACCAAAGGTATGTGAGCTGCTTGGCCCTGGCCCGATCTTGTATATATTTTTGATACTTTGCATAGTAATATTGACCCCTTTTTCTACACCGACATTATATACGATAATGCAATGAAATGCTTATGAAAAACTTTTACATTTTATCTGTAAATTTTCAAAAAATTGACGAAAAGCTCTTGAAAACAAGTCGAACAAAGAGTATTATATACACATATTATGGAGGGATGAATTATGAAAGGTAACTTTTGGAAAGTCTTAGCTTCTGGTTCAATCGTAGCTAGTATGCTTGTTGGCTGTAGCTCTGGTGGAACAGCTCAAGAAGCTGTTAAGTTGTCAGAAGGAGATACGGTTAAGATTGGATTGAATTATGAGTTGAGTGGAAGTGTCGCAACTTATGGACAGGCAATGGATAAAGGAACTCAGCTTGCTATTAAACAGTATAATGAAAGTGATGACGCTAAATATAAAATTGAAGCTGTATCAATGGATAATAAGAGTGATTCAGCAGAAGCAACTTCAATTGCAGAAAAATTAATGGGTGAAGGTGTTGCTATGCAGATTGGTCCTGCAACTTCAGGTGATTCCATTGCAACATATCCATCTTCTGAAAATAACAAAGTACCTGTTTTGAGTCCTGCAGTTACACAAAATGGTGGTATGTTAAAAGAAGATGGTACAGCTTATGAATATGCTTGGCGTATTTGTTTTGAAGATAGTGCACAAGCTAGTGCAATGGCAGTATTGCTAAAGATTTAGGAAAAACAAAAGCTGTTGTATATTCAGATGCAGCTAATGATTATGCAAAAGGTTTAGCTGAAGACTTTGTTGCAAAAATTTGAAGATTTAGGTGGTGAAGTTGTAGCACAGGAAAATTATACTTCTGGTGACACAGACTTTAATGCCGCTCTATCAAAAATCAAAGAGTTGGATTTTGATGTTCTTTATGTGCCAGGATATTATAATGAGTCAGGATTGATCATTAAACAAGCAAGAGAAGCTGGTATTACACAGACAATCTTGGGACCAGATGGAATGGATTCGCCAAAACTTGCAGAACTAGCTGGTAAAGAAAATCTAAATGACGTTTATTTTACTACAGCATATACAACAGTAGATGCTTCAGATGAGTTGACTTCATTTATTGAAGCTTATAAAGCTGAATATGATGAAGAACCAGATATGTTCTCCGTTCTTGCTTACGATGCAACTAATTTAGGATTACAGGCTTTAGAAGAAGCTGGGGAAACTGGAGAAGCATTAAATGAAGCAATTAAGAATATTGAATTTACTGGTTTGACAGGTAGCTTTACATTTGATGAAGAACACACACCTTTGAAGAAAGTTCTTGTTGTTGAACTTCAGAATGGTGAACAGGTTAACCCTGTAGAAGTTGATCCAAACGCTGAATAAGGTATATGGAACAATGATGTGGAGAAAGCAAACTTTCTCCACTTTTTTGAGCTAAGGAAGGAGAATGACTATGATTCAGTTTCTACAGCAGATGATCAACGGATTGTCTTTAGGAAGTATCTACGCCTTAATTGCTTTAGGGTATACGATGGTATATGGAATAATCAAGTTGATAAATTTTGCTCATGGAGATGTATATATGCTTGGAGCTTTTGTCGCTTTTTATGCAACTACATTCTTTCATTTAAATTTCTTTGTTGCTTTGGTTGTAGCCATGGTTTTATGTGGTGTATTAGGTGTAGTTATTGAACGTATTGCCTATAAACCTTTACGACACGCAACAAGAATTACCGCTTTGATCACTGCTGATGGGAGTTTTCTTATGTTTTTAGAATATACTACACAGTATTTTGCAGGCAGTGAGGTAAAAACTTTTCCAACAGATTTGTTAGATAATACAGCTTTTTACTTTTGGGGGCGGTTCGAATCACGATGATGCAGATTTATATTTTTGTGATTACGATCGTATTAATGATTATATTGACTTATATTGTTAGTAAAACAAAAATGGGTAGAGCAATGCGTGCTGTTAGTGTTGATGAAGATGCAGCTAAATTGATGGGTATCAATGTGGATACTACGATTTCATTTACATTCTTTTTAGGATCTTGCTTAGCTGGTGTAGCGGGTGTATTGGTTGGTGTATATTACAATTCAATAAATCCTTTGATGGGAATGACACCGGGCTTAAAAGCATTTATTGCAGCAGTGTTTGGCGGTATCGGAAACATTCCGGGTGCAATGATAGGTGGATTGTTCATTGGTATTGCCGAAACACTGGTTACAGCATATGGAAGTTCATTGTATAAAGATGCAATCGTATATGTGATCTTGATTTTAGTTTTGATCTTAAAACCGGATGGACTTTTAGGAAAAAACGTGAAAGAGAAGGTGTAAGACATGCGAAAAGAGTATTTAACGAAAGAAAATATAGCATGGTTGCTTTTGGCAGTTGGTTCTTTTGTGATTTGTTCTTTATTGATGAACCTTGGAATAATCAACTCATATTATCAGATTACACTGTATAATATTTGTATTAATATTATATTGGCTGTATCTTTAAACTTAGTTATTGGAATTTGTGGACAGTTTTCTTTAGGTCATGCAGGATTTATGTGTATTGGAGCATATGCTGCAGGAATCATTACTAAGATGATGCCGAATTTTGGTGGATTTGTATTAGGTATCTTGGTGGGATTTGTTTTATCTGCAATTGTTGCTTTGATTGTTTCCATTCCTACTTTAAGACTTCGTGGTGACTATCTTGCAATCGCAACACTAGGATTTGCCGAAATTATTCGTATCTTGGTGCAGAATATGAAGATTACCAATGGAGCAGCAGGATTGAATGGAATTCCTCAGTTAACAAGCTGGCCATTGTTGATGATTGGTGTCGTAATTTCAATTATGATCGTTTGTAATTTTACGCATAGTGCTCCAGGTCGTGCGTGTATTTCAATTCGTGAAGATGAGATTGCCAGTGAAGCTATGGGAATCAACACGACAAAATATAAAGTAATCGCTTTTGTAATTGGTGCCTTTATTAGCCAGCTTGGCAGGCGCTTTATATGCATGTAATTTCTATGTAATCAAACCTAACCAGTTTACATTCAATAAATCGATTGATATTCTAGTTATGGTAGTATTTGGTGGTATGGGTTCTATGACTTCAAGTGTCATTGCGGCCATTGTAATTGGTATCATCAATATGGTCCTTGCAAACTTCTCTGAAATCCGTATGATCATCTACGGTCTTGCCTTAGTTGCAATCATGATCTTTAAGCCAACAGGACTTTTGGGACAGCGTGAGTTGTCTTTCAAAAAGCTCTTTGCATCTAGAAAGGGGGATAAATAATGGAACCAATTCTAGAAGTGAAGAATTTGACAAAAAACTTTGGTGGTCTTTGTGCTGTTTCTAATGTGTCCATGACTATTAATCAAGGGGAATTGATTGGATTGATTGGGCCAAACGGTGCAGGAAAAACAACATTGTTTAACCTTTTAACAGGTGTATATGAACCAAGCAGTGGTTTGATCGAATTAAATGAAGATGGGCAGAAAATCCAGCTTGGCGGTTTAAAACCATATAAAATCACAAGCTATGGGATTTCGCGTACATTCCAGAACATTCGTTTGTTCAAGGCAATGACGGTATTAGAAAACGTTAAAGTTGCGATGCATAAAAATGTTCGATATGGAACAATTGCGGCAATCTTAAGACTTCCTTCTTATTATTCAGAAGAAAAATGGGTCGAAGAAAAAGCCTGTGAATTGTTAAAGGAAGTTGGCTTGTATTCAAAACGCAATGAGATGGCAACCAATTTACCTTATGGTGAACAAAGGCGACTTGAAATTGCCCGTGCTCTGGCAATTCAGCCAAAAATCTTATTCTTGGATGAGCCGGCTGCTGGTATGAACCCACAGGAAACAGCCGATTTAACAAAGCTAATTCATCATATTCGTGAAAAATATAAATTAACTGTTATCTTGATTGAACACGATATGTCTTTGGTCATGAACATTTGTGAAAGAATTTATGTACTTGATTATGGAAAGATGATTGCCAATGGATCTCCAGAAGAAATCAAGAACAATGAATTTGTAATCAAGGCGTACTTAGGGGAGGAAATTTAATTATGGCAATGTTATCAGTTAAAAATCTCCATGTACACTATGGTGTGATCGAAGCTTTAAAAGGTGTCAGCATTGATGTCAACGAAGGAGAAATTGTTTCATTGATTGGGGCAAATGGTGCCGGAAAGACAACGATGTTGCAGGCGATCAGTGGAATCGTCAAGAAAAGCTCCGGAGATGTTGAATTCCTAGGTCAATCTATCTATAAAACCAATCCTAAAAATATAGTAGCAGCTGGTTTGACTCAAGTTCCTGAAGGAAGGCGAATCTTTACTGGATTAAGTGTTTATGAAAATTTAATGATGGGTGCTTTTCTAAGAAAAGATAAAAAAGGCATCGAAGAAGATCTTCAAAAAGTGTATAAGCAGTTCCCTATTTTGGAGCAGCGTATCAATCAGGATGCTTCAACTTTATCTGGTGGTGAACAGCAGATGTTAGCCATGGGAAGGGCTTTAATGGCTAAACCAAAGTTAATGTTACTGGATGAACCAAGTATGGGTTTAGCCCCAATTCTAGTAAAAGAAATTTTTTCAATTATTAAAGAAATCAATGCTCAGGGAACAACGGTTTTACTGGTTGAACAAAAGTGCGAAGATGGCTTTATCAATTGCCCATCGTGCGTATGTTCTTGAAACAGGAAAAATCGTATTAAGTGGTACCGGTGAAGAATTGATCAATTCACCAGAGATTCAAAAAGCCTATTTAGGAGGATAAGATAATGTTTAAAGTTAAAGATTTTATGACCAAAGATGTCATTTGTACAGAAAAGGATACAACGATTTCAGAAATTTATTGATTTAATGAATCAAAACAAGATTCATCGTGTTCCAGTTACAGAAAATGGCAAGCTTGTAGGATTGATTACAGAAGGGATGATCTCAAATTCAGGAACTAGTCAGGCAACAAGCCTTAGCATTTATGAATTAAATTATCTTTTATCTAAAACAACAGTGGAAACAGTCATGATCAAAAATGTGGTATCGGTTGATCAAGATGAATTAATGGAATATGCAACATCTAAAATGTTGAAAAGTGATATTGGATGTTTGCCAGTTGTGGATCAGACAGGGGATGTTGTAGGAATTCTTACTCAAAACGATGTGTTTAGTTGTTTCTTGAATGTCTTGGGCTGGGATGAAGTTGGTGCACGTATTACTGTTTCTGTCAAAGATGAAGTAGGAGCGATTGGTAAACTTTCCGCAATCTTCGTGGAAAAAGGTATCAATATTTCCCATATCGGTGTTTATTCTTTTGAAAATGGTGTGGCAAATCTAGTGATTCGCTGTGATACTCTGGATCCAAAAGAGATTTGTGAAGCTTTAGAAGAACACGGATATAAAGTATTGGAATATTTTGTACATAAATAGTGCTGTCATCATGACAGCATTTTTTTATGGTCGATTCATATATTCTTAAATAAAAGTCTTATATAATTAAAGCGAAAGATAGGATTGTAATCTTTTTGTAATTTTTAATGTATACAATGTAGATGGAAAGAAGGGATATCATGAAACCTATCGTAACATTAACTGAAGTAAATAAGACGTATCATGGTCTTAGTACACCAACAAGAGCGCTGCAGAATTGCTCTTTGAAAATTATGCCATCTACTTTTAGTTGTATTATTGGAAAGAGCGGTTGTGGGAAATCAACTTTATTGAATGCGATTGGAGGATTGATTACGGTAGATTCTGGATCCATTCTTGTCAAAGATCATGAATTGACCAAACTTGATCAAAGAGAACTTTCTCGTTTTCGAAGAGAACATATTGGTTTTATTTTTCAATTCTTTAATCTTTTACAGGAACAGACCGTTATGGAAAATCTGATGTTGCCATTTGATTTAAATGGTGAAAGAGTGGATCAAGCATTTGTCAATGAAGTGATCCAGTATCTTGATCTAAATAAATTGGTGGATAAATTTCCTTTTGAATTATCTGGTGGAGAGCAGCAAAGAGTATCGATCGCAAGAGCTGTGATTCGTAAACCGGATATTATCCTGGCAGATGAGCCAACCGGCAATCTGGATAGAGAAAACACGAAGCAGGTCATGAATCTGTTAAAGGAATGCCAGGCCATGTATTCACAAACGATCATCATGGTTACTCATGATATCGATCTAGCAAAAAGAGCCGATGCCTTGATCTATATGGAAGATGGGCAGGTGAAGCGATATGAAACATCATAAGTTTGCATACTATGCCAAAAATAGAAAGTTGTTTATACGTTTTAGTGTTGTGTTGATTTTCGTCTTTGATGTTGATCCATTTTTTCATTGTTCATGCAGATAAGGGTGTTTGAAACAAAAAAGGATCATAATGAAGATCTCTATGGTTCCTGGTATGCATCTGTTTATGATGTGACAAAAGAAAATGAGAATATGTTGTATGATCATCAGATGCTGGATACGATTGGTAAGATGAACATTTATGGACAGGTTCAATATAATGATCAATATGCGGGCAATATCGGAGTTGTTGATGATTCCTTTTACGAGCTTTCCAATATTTCATTAAAAATGGGAAAACTTCCTTCAAATTCAGATGAGATCGCCGTCGAAGCTTACATACTGGATGGTCTGGGAATTGATTATACATTGGATCAAAATATTACTTTATCGATCCAGTCTGGAGATCAGATCTTTGAAAAAGAATACAGACTTTGCGGTATCCTGGATAATTATTCGGCAACCTGGATCAATCAAGGTTCTTTGGTTAATTTCTTTATACAGGAAGATGACTCTTTTTCACTTCAACAAACAAATTTGTTCATCTTGCCGCTTCAAGATTATTTTGATGTAATGGATGAAATTATCTTAAAAGATGGAAACAGCTTTGTGTATAACGATATGGTCGAATTTGTCTATGACCCATTTTCCAAACAAAATCTTCCTTATACGATACTGGCGTGCTTTGCGATCATCTATACTTTACTTTTGATTACCTACACTTTTTATAATTGGACCAATCAACACACCAAGGAAATTCAAATGTTGAAATCTTTAGGAGCCAGCTCATTTATGTTGTGTAAGGATTTCTTAAAACTTTTATCAAAGGCATTGATCCTGCCTATAATGATATTTGGAATCTGTTGTATCTTGTTTTCGATTTATCCAATTACGATCGTGATTTCTTTATCGATTTATTTGGTAGCACTGATACTTGTCATTATCTTTTGTTTTCTTCAAATTCGAAAAATTCCTTTAAATATCAATTCGTTTTCAGATCAAGAAATGGTCGTAAAAAAAGCGATTCGAGTGAAATACAAGAAACAAACACCATTTAGGATGATGCTTCGCTCATTTCGGTTTCATTGGAAACAGGAATTGATCCAGATGATGATCTCGATCGTATTACTTGTATTTTTATATCAGGGACTGTCCAGCCAAGTACATAATCAATATATTGCCAATACATGGGATGAAACAAGTGATATAGATCTTGAATCTTCACGTAGTCTTGTGTATATGACACAGGAATCTGAAGATGCTTATCAGGTAAGACATGAAAGATACGATTCGATCGATAAAGAAATCGTTCAGAAGCTGAACGCAAACCAGAACTTGACGAAATATGAAACGTATTATTATGACAATACAAGCTATATAACATGGAATGGCATGGAAGATTCGGATATATGGGATTCCGGACTTGATCAGTTTATCATCGATCTAGACTGGAATTTAAATAAACAGATTTTCCCAGATATGGTATATGTCCCGGTTGATTCACTGGAAGATTTTCTAGAAGAAAACTTGTCTGAAGGAACTTTTGATAAAGAAGCGTATTTAAAAGGAGAAACAGTCTACATCTATTTGCCGGAATATACTTTTTATATAGATGAATTAGGATCCCAGTTAAGCGCCAACCCGGAGTTTTTCTATGATACGAATAAGATCTATCAAGAGGATACGATCCATGTAGGAGATACGATTACAATTCATTCCTATGATAAAGAAGATAAAAAGGTAAAAATAGGGGGAATCATTCGAGAATACAAACCATCCAACAGTTTCCAATATGATTTACATACTCCTTATCGTATTTATGCAGCGGATATTGTATTTGGCTTGGATGATCCAGTTAGTCATATTGAGCTTTATTATGATAAAGAAGCGGATACCCTTCCAATCGAAACGGATATATCCAAAATTGCCAGTGAGAATAACATGATGTTTTCCAATAATGTTTATATCAAACAAGAAAATTATCAAATAGCGCATGATGAACTGATTTTGAACTGTATGCTCTCATTCATTGTTTTATGCGTGATGGTCTTTACGCAATATCATTTTAAAAAGCAGCAGATAAAAGAAAAACTGGAAAAACAAAGAGTATTTTTCCAGCTGGGTGTCGATTCAAATGTATTTATGAAAATGCAGGTCGTAGAAACGATCTTAAAACTAATCCTGATCTTTGTAAGTGCATTAATGTTATTTGGATTGATCCAATATATTGGTTATTTACAAGATGCCAATCCAATGTTGACATATGCCTCCAGGTTTTCCAAACAGCAATGGTCATGGATGGGATATGGTTTGATCAATCTTGTGTTTGGATTCTTGTTTGTGATAAATAATCTGTTTTGTAAAAATATAGATTAAAGTTGGTTTAGATCCATTTGATTGGGGTTTCTCCATAACTTTTTAAGTATTCGTTGGCCAATCTAAAGTGGTTACAACCAAAGAATCCTCTTGAAGCGCTTAATGGAGATGGATGGGCACATGTTAGTACAAGATGTTTTGGGTTGTCTAGAAACTTTTTAGCATTGATCGCGCTGTTTCCCCATAGCATGAAGACTACAGGTCCATCTTTTTTATTGATCCATCGCAAAGCTTCGTTTGTAAAGTTTTGCCATTCCCATCTTACTATGAGAAAAAGCTTTATGAGCTTCAACGGTCAATACTGTATTCATCAATAGCACGCCTTGTCTTGCCCAGTCGGTAAGATCACCGCTTCT
>ENA-OQET01000444-OQET01000444.1-human-gut-metagenome-genome-assembly--contig:-NODE-444-length-21746-cov-5.465655_pt1 | contig 21746 bp, 26 predicted proteins | sample MGYA00242800_ERZ504645 | MGnify/ENA primary metagenome ERZ504645 (study PRJEB26092, sample SAMD00036308) | human gut metagenome | host: Homo sapiens | study: EMG produced TPA metagenomics assembly of... | reverse complement strand
GGATGTAATGGTTTCGACGGGGGTAGTTGGTGCATGGTAAGCGAGTCGGGAGGTCATCAACCCGTTAGTAAGGTGAAACTTTTATTTAAATATAAAAGCTAACAAAGAATACGCTTTAGCAGCTTAATGCTAACCTCTTTCTATTCTTTTCCCACGTGAATAGAAAAGAGGCCAACAGTGGGATACTTAAAAATCAATTCTCGGAGATTTTTAGGGAATTTTATCGAGATAGTAAAATTGTAGCCTGTCTATAGGCGATGATTTTATAAAATTAAAATATAGACTGCACTCGAAGAAAGCTGTGAAACAATACTTTCGGACAGGAGTTCGATTCTCCTCATCTCCACCAAAATCAACAATAATTTTTTAACATAAAAAACCAGTATACTAAACAGTAATACTGGTTTTTATTTATTTTAAGGAGTATTTACTTTGATACAAATTCTTCAAGAACTCTCTATTTTATGCTTAAGCACTATTTTCATGTTATTTTTCTTATTGATTAATATTTATCATAAAGAAATTTATTTCACTATAGATAGTACAACATTATTTATCAAGGTTCATATCATAGCCAAACAGCCCATTAAATTTTTATATACTACAATTTGCAAAAGCTCTATCTTGTTTCGTTTATTATCGCTCATTTTAATATGTGGTCTTTGTCTATGTCTATTTTTCTATCTCACTAAAAATTTTTCTTTTATTTTCTCTACAATATTAGTAATACCTCTATCTTTGTTTATTATTTACATCTTTTATTATTTGATTTCTTTACTTTCTATTATATTAATAAAATCATCAATGTTGGTTCTTTTAGTCTAAATTTCATTTTGCCTTAATCTACATAAATCTATGTCTAATCTATTTTGCTTATCCCTTGAGTTCTAATCTTTTAATTCACAATATTGCTTTTTACTTATCTTTTATCAATCTAATTCTCTGCTATTTACTTTTAGCTAATACATTAAAATTTATTTTGCAAAATATCTTAGCTTATACAAATATCTTCAATCATAGCAATTTATGGAAAGTAGCCCTACTTATCATTTTTTATTTCTCAGTATCTTAACATTATTTTGCTATATTGGCAGTATTTATTATGTTGATGCCTACTCTATAAATAATCCAAATATCTTTGATTTATTTTATTATGTAGTCATTGCTTTTGGCACAATAGGTTATGGTGATATTTATCCTACTTGCTATTATACTAAAGCAATCGCTATCCTTATTGTATTTACAAGTATAAGCTGTATAAGTATTATGCTCAGTAGTTTTCTTTCTGTTTCTCATGAAAAAAAATAAATAGACCTACAAAAAAGAAGTTATACCTAAACATAGATATAACTTCTTTTTTATTATTCATTTCTAACTGTAACTAAAAATACACCTATAAAAATCAATATACTTCCTATCCAGAAATTCAAAGTGATTTGTTCATCTAAAATTAACCAGCCTAAAAAAGTCCCTACTATAGGTTGAAAAAAGAAAAATAATCCACTAGCACCTGCTTCCATCAATAAAAGACCTTTATTCCAAAGCAAAAACGCTCCTGCTGTAGATACTGCCCCTAAATATACTACCGAACCAATCGCTACAGGATTTAAGATTTCATCCCATGGCAATAAATCTAATGTCGGCATATTAAGTGGTGCTAAACATATAATTCCTGTTATTACAGCATAAAAATTTATTAATAATGGCGGATATTTACTAGGTATCAATTTTAGCATTACAGACATCAATGCCCATGTCAATGCTGCTATGGTAGAAAAAAAGTACACCTAATTGTTTATCAAAATCCATATTATCAACGCCAGCAATCATGATTACACCGACAGTGGCTAAAATAACGGATAATATTTTACGCAAAGTGATTTTTTCTTTTAAAAGCCATACAGCAAAAATCAACATAAATGCTGGTGTCGCTGAAGTAACAACTGAACCCATCTGTGCTGAAGAATACATTGTTCCATATTCTTGAGTAACAATAGAAATAGTATGTCCTATTATCCCTATACTGATTAATAATAATATATCTTTTTATCTATTTTTAAATTAATGCCTTCATAGATTACAACCATTGATAATACCACAAAGGCTACTAAATAACGAAACCATACTAACGGTATTGGCGGTATTATATCCACTACTAATTTTACAGCTACAAACATACCGCCCCAAATACTAGCTGCTATGGTTAAAAAAATTCCGCCTAATACTCTATTTGGCATTTTTAACTCCCTCTACTTCTATTTTTCTATGTATCTATTTGCTTATGAAATTCATCATAAACAAATAGTTTTTTTTATTTTTGTAAACGCTTGTTTATCATTGGCCAAATATCTTTAGTCTCAAAACCTTTTCTCCATGAGGCTACTCCTGCAAGTTTATATTTTTTGACTAAATCTACTTTTAAGCGCAAAGAATTTACATCTTCTTTCCATACACGATATATTTTTCCATCTTCATGATAAGCAAAATATATTTGACCTTCATTTTTTAGCCAAATAGGATATTTATCTTTTTCTTTCATTAATTTATTGGCATCTTCCATATTTAAGGTTTTAGCCGATACATTACCTTCATAATCTTCTTCCCATAAACGCATATACAAAGGAATTCCTAAGATGATTTTTTCTGAAGGGACTTGCTCTGTTAAATCTTTTACTCCATTTTCCACCCAATTTAATGATGCTACTGACCCTGCTGTTTTAGATAATCTACCATGCTCATCATATGCCATCAAAACAAGATAATCTACATATTCACCCAATGCTTTTCTATCATAACATTTAGACCAATTTTCCATATCTGAAGCCACCGTTATATCCATAGAGATTATAACTTCATCTTGATGTAGTGCCTCAGTTACTTCTTTCATAAATTCAGTCAATTTATCTCTATCTTCATCATAGATATTTTCTAAGTCAAAATTATAGCCTTCAATATTATAACGATGTGCATAAAATATTAATTGACGAATGATATAATCCTTTGCCTTTTTATCATTTAACCATTTATGTGCCATTTCGGCATTAAAATCATTATGAATTAATGGCCATATTTTATAACCTTTTTCTCTTGCATTTTTTAAATAATTTATATCTATCTTATTTTGAATATGCCCTTGTTCACTATCAATTACAAACCATGATGGTGATATGACATTTACTCCTGGTATCTTATCAATTTTTGATAAATCATTTTCTTCATCAATAACTGGTTGCCATACTAAATTTATTTTTTCTGATGTTTCTTTAGATAAATTATCATTTTGACCTGCTAAACATATTGATATCATCATCATATATATTCCCAAAGTCATATAGATAATTTTTTTACATAAATGCAACTGCTCTTCCCTTCTCCTTATATCAATCATTATTTGCTATAGATTTTTTCTTTTAAAGCTATACCTGTAGGTGTAGTAGCTAAACCGCCAGTAGCTGTTTCACGTATACTTTTTGGCATAGATTTGCCAATGCGATACATAGCATCAATTACTTCATCTACTGGTATCACTGATTTTATACCAGCAAGGGACATATCTGCTGCTAAAATCGCTACTGTCGTTGCAAATCCATTGCGTTTTACACAAGGAACTTCTACAAGCCCTGCCACAGGGTCGCAAGCTAAACCTAATAAATTTTTAATCGCTAAGGCTACTGCATTGCCAATCTGTTCTGGAGAGCCCCCTGCAAGATGAACTAACGCTCCCGCTGCCATGCCAGCTGCTGAACCACATTCAGCCTGACAACCACCTTGAGCACCTGCAATCATAGCATTATTTTCAATCACCATGCCAATACCTGTCGCTGTAAATAATGCATTACAAATCTGCTCATCATCATAATTATAATGATTTTGAGCAGCAATCAAAGCCCCTGGAACAATACCACAAGAACCAGCTGTTGGGCAAGCAGCTATTTTTCCCATAGCAGCATTTGTTTCTGCTACAGCTACTGCATAAGAAGCTGCTTCTTTGACAAAATCTCCAGCAAAACTATCTTTAAATGTGAATAATTTTTGAGCATCTCCGCCCACCATGCCACTGACAGATTTTTGCGTATTATTTATACTTTTTTCTGCTGACTCTTTCATTACTTGCCAAATAGTTTGCATATTTTCTTTAATATAAATCACAGATTTAAAACTATGTGTTGCTTCATATTCTACAACGATATCATCAATAGTTCGCTCTTGAGCATTTGCTATATCTATCAAATCTTGTATGCAAGAAAAATTTATCACAAAATCACCTCATTAAATAGCATCAATTCGCAATACTTTTTTTACACCAATAACTCTACTGCAAGCTTTTACTGCCTCATCAGAAATTGTATCATCAACTTCAATATTCATCAAAGCTTCTGCTCCTCTTTCGCTTCGAGAAACTTTCATATAGGCAATATTAATATTATAGCGTGCTAAAGCTGCAGTAACACCATTTACTACACCTGGCATATCTTGATGTACGATAATTATTGATGGATATTTCCCACTTAATTGTACTTCATAATTATTAACAGCAGAAATAATTATATTGCCTCCGCCAATGGACGCACCTGTAACTTCTATTTTTCTATCTGTTACACCTATCAATTCTATAATAGCTGTATTAGGATGTGCATCTTCTAAATCTACTTTAGAGAAATTAAATTCAATATTTTTCTCTTTGGCTATTTCTAAAGAATTACGTATTCTTTCATCATCTGGTTTAAAACCCATTATACCTGCAATCAAAGCTCTATCTGTACCATGACCTTTATATGTTTGCGCAAATGAACCATATAATTTTATATTTATAATTTTTACTTCTTCACCTAAGATAGCTCTAGCCATCAATCCCAATCTCACAGCACCTGCTGTATGTGAACTTGATGGCCCTATCATTATTGGTCCGATAATATCAAATGCACTTCGCATTATTTCTCCTCCTTAATATTAAAATTTAAATTTTTTATCTTCATCTCCCAATGGTTTATCTTTATCAGGATTATTTTTTAAACTAGGTATGATATTTTTTACATCTTCTTTTGCTTTATTAAAAATATCTTTATATTTATCAGCATATTCGCTAATATCCGGCATGTCATCTTTTATCCATGCATTAGCAGCCTTACCTACAGCATAAGTTACAGCCATACCGATTGGAATTTGTAATGGTGGAAATGGTATCAAAGTCGCTAAACTTTGACCTACAAATGTACCACCTAAAGCTCCTACAAAAGCACAGCTAGCCGTTTCATCGAATTTTTTATCATATACATTTGCTATGCGTTTTATCAGATAGATTTCATTAGCAACTAGAGCAATTTGACCAAGTATAGGTGCTACGACAATTACGCCAGCTCTAGCAGCAGCCCAGCGACATAAAGATTCTACTTCTTGCTCTATTTCCTCTTCCGATTTTATTACCTTCATCAAATCTTCATTCATCAAAAACACTCTCCTTTTATAAAATTTATATCCTAGACTATATATTTTCTCTTTATATAATTAGCTTTTTTTCTCGTCAATCCTCTTATTTCTAATTAAAACAGAAAATAAGAAAAAGCTCAACTATCTACCTTTATTTTAGATAATTGAGCTTTTATTTTATCAAAATAATTAACCTATACTAAGTGGCAATACATAACAATAAATTGTAATAAAATGAGCTGCACTGCCTAAAATCACAAAAATATGCCAAATAACATGATTATATGGTATCTTGCGGATTAAATAAAAAATCGCACCAATACTATATAAAACACCACCAGCTACAAGCCACCAAATAGCTTCTACAGACAAAGTATCAAGTAATGGATTTACGATGGTAACAGCAAGCCAGCCCATGACTAAATAACAAATAGTACCAATGACACGGAAACGATTATAAAAGAAAATTTGAAATACTATTCCCGCTAAAGCCAATCCCCAAACTACGCCAAATACAGCCCAGCCTAAAGTACCATATAGAGCTATCAAAGCAAATGGCGTATAATTACCTGCAATGAGTAAATATATTGCTGAATGGTCTATACATTTAAACACAGATTGCACTTTTTGACTGCAAAAACTAAAACTATGATACAGTGTTGAAGCTAAATATAATAATATCATGGAAACACCATATACTATGATACTTGTTAAATGCAAAATTCCTTTATCATAGCCATAATACAACATTGCAACCAAACCAATAACTGCTAGTAGCGTTCCCACTCCATGGGTAATCGCATTTAAAATTTCTTCTATTTTTTTTGTGGACTTATATACATATTCTGTACTCATTTTATCGCCTTCTTTCCTACAAGCTTTAAATCTTTTTAACATCAACATTATATCACAATAAAAAATTATTAATAGATAGTATTTACATATTAATTTAATAGGTTTTAATTCTAAAATATAAAATACTACACTTATCAACTCTCATGATGTTTTTCTTATTTTAAAGCATATTATAGGAATTTATTATCTATTTTTATCAATTAAAAGTTTTTATAGATATATATCTAAATTAAATATTAACCTATTTATAAACTATGATTTTTAAGCCAATCTGACCATAAAACTTGGAAATTATTCTGATGATTTTCCTGTACATATTGATAGAAAACTTCTATCATTTTTGCTTTTTGATTATAATAAGGCGCCTTCCAATTACTGCTAGCAGAAATATCTTCTGTATATGCCACATAATTTCCACCTAATAATAATTGACGATATAATATATCTTTTAATGGCACCTGTGGATTTTTCATCATATCATACATTGCTAAAAATGTTGTTGTTCTTCCTTTACCAGCTTCGCAATGAAAATGTAGCCATGCATCTTTAGGCAAAGATTTATATAGTTTGATAAATTCATCTATATTTTCAGGACTTGGCCAAACATGGTCAGTTGCTGTTATTCTCACATAATGTAAATTATTTTTCTTCACTAGATTTTTTTCAGTTGTTACTGTTTTTATCAAAGAAGTATCTACTTCATCAGCATTTTTATCATCATCTAAAGTAGCTCTTTTTGTGTTTTTATTTAGATTAGCTTTCAATAAATTCATTTCCTGACGAATAATTTCTTTTCTTGATTTTCCTATATTCGCCCAATCTCGTTTACCATACCAGCTAACAGCATCATTATTAAAAAATCCATGATTTTCCTGTCTTAAATCCACTATATAAATATCTTTAGCGCCATTTTCCTGCAAAGCTTTAGTTAAAGCAGAAAATTGATTTAAAGAAAATTGCGCACTACCTGAAGCTTGTAGTTCATCTAAACCTTCTCTTATAGGCACATAATTAACATCAATTCCATATTTATCACTTGCTTTTTTGAATTTATCCTTTGATGTACGAAAATTTCTAGGCAAATTATCATCATCTTTTGCATCTATGCGCCAAAGATAACCTTTATACTCTGCTGTATCTTTTATATCTTCCAGATCAATTGCTAAATTAGATTTTATTTCCATAGCTTGTGCATTTGCCAAAGAAGGTACTGTCATAAATTGCATAATACAAATTGAACTCAACAATAAACTTAAATATTTCAGTTTCATTTTTATCACCTCATATTTAAGTTTAATCATATATATTTTAAAAGACAATAAAAAACTCATAATAAATAGTTTTTATATGAAAATTTTTCTAATATAACTATCTATTATGAGTTTTGCTTTTTATTTTAATTCATTTTTAACAATATAGATAATCCATTCAGCTACATTTGTAGAATGGTCAGCTATACGTTCTACATATTTACCAATCATCAAATAATTGAGATATGCCTCTACATTTTGTGGATTTTCTTTAATCAATCCAGCTATATCTTCACGAAATCTTTTAAAGTAATTATCTACTACATTATCTGTTTCAATAATCTTTTTAGCTAAATCAACATCAGAATCTCTGAAACATTTTACGCTATCAAAAACCATTTCACGCATAACATTTACCATATCACCAAAATAATCTGGCAATGTTACAGTTTCTTCTTTTGCTAAGCTCATAGTGTATTTAGAGATATCTGCACAATGGTCAGCCATACGTTCAATATCACCAATCATTTTCATGATGGAAGCAATTTCACGCCAGTCTGTAGCTACAGGTGCTTGAGTCAATACTAAACGCAAACATTTTTCATTGATATCATGTTCAGCTTTATTAAACCATACATCATTTTTTATGATTTTTTTTGCTAAAATCTCATTTTTTTCTACTAAATTGTTTATAACTTCATCTAAAGTTTCTTGAAGTTGTGCTCCTACTAATTCTACATCTCTAATCAAACAATCTAATTCATTTATATATTTTATTCTATTAGCCATTTTTATCTCCTTTAAATAAACGCACTATACAAATCAACCAAATCTACCAGTAATATATTCTTCTGTTTTTGGATTTTTAGGATTTGCAAATAACTCTGTAGTTTCTCCGTATTCGATTAACTCACCTAATAAGAAGAATGCTGTTTTATCGGATATACGGCTTGCTTGTTGCATATTATGTGTAACGATTACAATTGTATAATCCTTTTTCAATTCAAGTGCTAAGTCTTCAATCTTCATTGTGGAAATCGGGTCAAGAGCAGAAGTAGGTTCGTCCATCAAGATAACATCTGGCTGAACTGCTAAAGTTCTTGCAATACATAAACGCTGTTGTTGACCACCAGATAAACCAAGTGCAGATTTATTTAAGCGGTCTTTTAATTCATCCCAAATAGCAGCTTGACGAAGACTTCTTTCTACGATTTCATCTAATTGGCTTTTTTTGCGAATACCATGAATTCTTGGTCCATAAGCTACATTATCATAGATGCTTTTTGGGAATGGATTTGGCTGTTGGAATACCATACCTACACGATGACGAAGTGTAATAGAATCCATTTCTTTATAAATATCTACACCATCTAAATGAATTCTGCCTGTTACTTTTACACCATCTTCTAAATCATTCATGCGATTTAAAGTTTTTAAGAATGTAGATTTACCACAACCAGATGGCCCAATAAGAGCAGTAATTTCATTTTTTTTGATTTCCATATCAATGCCTTTTAAGGCCTTAAAATTACCATAGAATAATTCCAAATTATCAACATTAAATTTTATATCAGCGTTATTAGCCACGTTTATTTTCCTCCATTTTTCTTATCAAGATAACTACTTAAAAAACGAGCACCTATACTAAATGAAAATACCATTATCATCAAAATTGCTGAAGATAAATTTGCAATATCTGCAGCATTAGGAGCTAAAGCTTCTGTTCTTGATGCCCAGATATTAAGTGCTAAAGTTTCCCCAGGTCTAAATGGATTGAGAGGACATGTTGGGGAAAAAATATTCCAATTTGACCAAACGATATCTGTACTCATACCAGCAGTATATAAAAGTGCAGCCGCTTCACCAAAGCCACGACCAGCAGCTAAGATTACACCTGTCATAATGCGAGGCATACAAGCAGGAAGCATTACATAACGGATAGTCTGCCAAAGTGTAGCACCCATACCCATACTACCTTTTTTATATCCAGGAGGTAATGAGCGGAAAGCATCTTCTGTTACTGTTGTAATCAAAGGTAAACTCAAAATAGATACAGCCAACGCACCTGCAAATAAATTCCATTGAGAACCTGTCATTACAATAAATACTAAATAACCGAACAAACCAACAACAATTGAAGGTAAAGAAGACAATGTCTCAATACAAATTCTTAAAAATTTTGTGATTTTGCCAGGTTTTGCATATTCTGCCATATAAATGCCAGCTGCAATCCCAAGAGGCACACTCACAAGCAAAGATAAAAATACTAAATAAATAGTGTTAAAAAATAGATTACCTATACCATTTCTAGTAAAGGAAAACATATTCGGAGTAAAGTTTGCAAAGCCTTTAATAATTACATATAAAGTAAAAGCCAACAATAACAATAAGAAAAAACCAGCGACAACATAAAAGAAGCCAGTCATAAATTTATCCATAAATTTGGCTCTTTGAATTACGCTCATGCCTTATGGCCTCCTTTAGCTGAAATATAATGAATAATGAAGATAAATACTAAGGAAATGATGAATAACAATAAAGCCATAGACCATAAAGCTATATTGTATTCACTGCCTTCCATAGCCCCACCCATATCAGAAGCAATAGCTGCTGTTAAGTTTGTAGTTGGGGATAAAAGACTTTCTGGAAAAGCTTTCATCTTACCGATAACCATTGCTACTGCCAAAGCTTCACCGAATGCACGAGCAAGACCTAAAACAATAGCAGTCATCAAACCGGATTTAGATGCTGGTATTACAACTTGACTGATTGTCTGCCAACGAGTAGCACCTAAACCATAAGATGCTTGACGGAAAGATTTGGGAATACTTCTAATCGCATCAGCAGATAAACTAGTAATTGTTGGATAAATCATTACTGCTAAAACAATACCTGCTGCTAATACAGAAAAACCAAATTTTAAATCAAATAAATCTTTGATAAATGGAACTAAAATTGTAAGACCAATCCAACCATATACAACAGAAGGAATACCTACGAAAATTTCTACAGCTGGTTGAAGAATTTTTCTACCAATTCCTGGAGAAATTTCTGTCATGAAAATCGCACTTGCAATACTAAATGGTGTTGAAATCAAAAGTGCTAAAGCACAAGTGATAATTGAACCAAAAATGAATATTGCTGCACCGACTTTACCGCCACCTTGAGCATTATCGGCTGGTGCCCATTGTGAAGAAAATAAAAATTCACCCACGCTATGACCATATATAGTGAATGTACCTACACCTTTGTAGCATAAAAATGCCCCAATGGCCAAGGTTATAATTATCATTAATAAACCGCAAGCTGTGATAATCCCTCGCCAAATATTATTTTGACGATATACAGCTGTATGTGATGATTCCATTTTGACACTCCTTTGATAAAAATTAGCATTTATTTTGGCAAAAAAAATGGGCGAAAATTCATTCGCCCAATTTTCTATTCTAATTATCTCTGAACTTGCATTTTGCTAGTTACACCGTAACCTTGAGCTTCCATGGATTTACCATATTCATCAGACATAATGAAATCTAAATATGCTTTTACAGTAGCATTAGGTTCGCCTTTAGTATACATATGTTCATAACCCCATACAGGATAAGTACCATTGTATGTGTTTTCTAAAGTAGGAGCTACACCATCAACAGAAACAGTTGCAACATCTTGATTGTTTACAAGATAAGATAATGCTACATAACCAATTGCACCTTTATTATCTTTAATGCTCTGAAGTAAAGTACCAGAGTCATCTGTTTCTAAGGATTTATTAGAAGCTTCTTCAGCTCCACCTAAAGCAAATTCTTTAAATAATGCACGAGTACCAGATGTAGAAGGACGAGTGATTAATACGATTTCTTCATCAGGGCCGCCAACTTCTTTCCAGTTTGTGATTTTAGCAGTGAAAATATCTGTTAATTGTTGTTTTGTTAAAGATTTTACAGTTGCTGCAATATCTTTATTTACTACTGGAGCCATTGTTACAACGCAAACTTTATGGTCAACTAAACCATCAGCTACAGCTTTATCAAGTTTTGTATCAGCAGCTACATCAGAGTTACCGATATCTACAGAACCATCAGCAACTTGTTTAAGACCTGTACCAGATCCGCCACCATTTAATGTGATAGAAACTTCTGGATGTAATTCTTTAAATTTATCAGCAGCGTCTTTAGCTAAAGGTAATAACGCAGAAGAACCTGATCCTGTAATACTACCAGAAAGACTGCTAGAAGATGCAGCTTTATCATTAGAAGCAGTATCACTACCACAACCTAAAATACTAAGAGACATCATTGCGACAACGCCAAGAGATGCTAATTTTTTCCAATTCATAATACCTTAATCCTCCTAAAAATACCTTGCAATTAATTTGTTGTACTTAGTATACTCACTCAATGTAAAGTTACAATGACTTTTCTGTAAAATTTAAAATAAATATGACAGAATTAATTTATAATTCTCTTACAATGTGAAGAAAATGTAAAATTTTTTACAAATAGATTTTAAATTTAACAAAGATAAATAAAATATTTTCCAGTTTTTGACAAATCCTTGACAATTGACTTTTTGACTAATATACTTAAAATATGAATGTATTTTAGTTTTAACAATATAAGGAGAAAAATTATGCGTTGCACAAAATGTAATCACGAATTAGATGAACATGGTATCTGTCCGAATTGCTATCATATCCACGATGTGCAAACTATGAGTAATCGAGAAATCAATAATTTTGATGGTATTACAATTGAAGACGAAAATAATTATCGCAAAGAAACAACTCAAGAAAATCAGCAACAATATCAACAATCTTATAATAATAGATATTATCGTTCACCACGTTCTAGTGGCATAAAAGTCCGTTATATTAATCTTGGAGGAAAATCCTCTTCTAGCTGGCTCACTCGAGGTTTAATGGCTATCGGCGGTATTGCTATCATTGGCTTTTTCTTTTTTGTCGCACTACCTGCACTTTTAACCTTACTTGGCGTCGGAGTCGTAGCTTGGCTTATCTTTCATTTCTTTAAACGTTAAAAAAACGCTTATATTACTACAAATAATTAGTAATATAAGCGTTTTATTTTTATAAAAATTTCTCCATTATATAGTTTTTAAATAAAATATTTTGTTTTTTTACATATTGCTCTTTATTTACGATATAACCTCTATCTAGAAAAAATTTTTTAGCAGTTATAGATACATGACTATACAAAGATATTTGACCTTGTTTTTTAGCATGATTTTCTATTTTATCCATTAATCTAGTTGCTATTTTTTGTCGCTGATAATCTTTTGCTACATATAATCTATCTACATAATTTTCATCTAAATCGACAAAGCCCACTATCTTTTCTTTATCTATAGCCACCAATGTATAATGGCTTAATAGACTCAAATGCCAACTTTTTTCATCAATATTTTCAGGTGCCCATATTTTTAACTGCTCTTGTGTATAATCTTTACTGTTTACACTATGCACAGTTTCTCTAAATAAAAAAATAATACTTTTTAAATCACTCTTTTGATAATTTCTTATATACATAATCGCCTCGAAATCATTGCCAATTATCATAATCTTTGTCTAAGAAAATTCTCTTTCGCTCTTGATTATAATATGGATTTATAATACTTCGCGTTTCCTGAAATTCTGGTGTTTTTATCCCTGTAATATCTAAAATAGTATGAATTAAATCATCTGTCATATATTTTTTATCTACAGAAGCTCTAATCTGTGCATCTACTAGAGGATATTTCTGCTTAAATTTCTCTGTAGTATAAATAACAAATGGTATTTCTAACATGGATTTAGTAGGATTATCATCACTATGACCATTGAAATTTTTCAAATCATAGACTTCTTCACCATGGTCTGGCATATAGATAACTATAGCATCTTTATCCTTAAAAGCTTCCATAACTTGAGTTACAATCGTATCATTATATAAAATAGCATTATCATATTGTGCTCTTTTCGTTTTTGCTTCCTGCGTTTTTATTATGCCTTTTGTTTCATCTACATTAGCAAACTTAGCAAAATCAGGTGTATATCTATTTTCATATTCACCATGACAACCCATTAAATGCAATACATAAAAAATTTTTATCACTATCATTATTCATAGCTTCATATAATAAAGGCAATAACTCACCATCAGCACGATAAGATTTCTCATATGATTGTCTAATTCCTGTAAATTTCTTATAATCACAACGATTAGCATAAGCCAGTGCCACATTTGCCCATTGACCTGAAGTTTCTTGATTAGATAGCCAATACGTTTTATAACCTGCTTTTTTTATAATATCAAATAAATTATTACATTCATACCATTTATTTGTGGCTTCATAATTGTGAAAAGTAAATACTTCGCGAAGTGAACCGATAGTATAAGCATGGGGACTGATTACATCTTTAAAAACATAGAGTTCATTATTTTTAGCCATCTTATCCATCTTTGGCGTTGTTTCTAATGGATAACCATATAAACTCATATGACCTTTTGATGTTGACTCACCTAAAATAAATACAATATTGGGTATATCTCTGCCCTTATCCACTATCTGCACATTATTTTGCATATTTGTATAAATTTCACGAAAAGCTATCGCATCCTCTATAGCTTGCTCTACAGGTGCTATAAGCCTTGTAAAAGTCAAACATTCTGTGAGATTTTTCCCAGGTATGATTACATAAAATAAACTATATAAACAAAAATAAGGTAAAAATAAAATAACTAATTTATTATTTAATTTTACTTTTCTACTTATATAATTTAATAAATAAATGATTAAAGCTAAAGCAATTATAAAAATCAAATAACTCCAGGAAAAATACATAGTGATAAATTCTATCGTTTCATGAAGATTTGTACCAATGATTACACTTATTATCCCTGCTGTAGTAAAAGTATAATATTTACCAATTATAAATAATTCCATCAAAGATAAAATCATACTTATACTTAAAATAAAATACTTCAAGCATTTTTTCAATTTGCCATGTAGAAAATTTATAATTAATCCCATAAAAATAATCACGCTAAAGGGCTTAAATAAACCGCCTATGGCATTTTCATACTGATTATATAAACAAAATAAATATAAATATGGCATAAAATTGAATATCATCATTAAACTAATAAAGAAAAACTCTTGTTCTATGACTTTAAATATTTTTTGCCAACATAAATCTATTATTTTTCCAGGGTTTAATATTATATTTTTAAAACCATTATATATTTTTTCAAATTTAATTTAAATTTATCTTTAAAATCAAATTATAACGTCCTCTTATAAAAATCAAAAAATCCTTAGTATACTGTTTTATTATACTAAGGATTTTAGATTTTGCTATATATTTTTTAGTTTTTTATTATTTATTAAGAAATTCTGCTACTTTTTTCATTGCAACTTCTGCAGCATCAATAGTTTTTACAATATCATCATCACTATGAGCGCCAGACATGAACAATGTTTCAAATTGAGATGGAGCAAGATATATTCCCTGTTCAAGCATAGACATGAACCATACGCCAAAAGCTTCTTGATCAGAGCTTTCAGATGTAGCATAGTCATATACATCATTTTCATTGAAGAATACACCAAACATTGAACCTGCTTGATGAAGTTGTACTTTTACACCTGCATCTTTAGCTGCTTTGGCAAAACCTTGTAAAACATGTTTTGTTTTAATAGATAATTCACGTGTATAATCAGCTTTGCCCCATGCTGGGTCAGCAGAAATTATATCAAGTGTAGCAATACCAGCAGTCATAGCAAGTGGATTTCCACTCAATGTACCAGCCTGATAAACTGGGCCTTTTGGTGATACACAATCCATGATTTCACGTTTACCACCATAAGCTGCTACAGGAAGACCGCCACCTATAATTTTACCTAAGCAAGTCAAATCAGGTCTAATTCCATAAGCTGCTTGAGCACCATTTAATGCTACTCTAAAGCCACACATTACTTCATCAAAGATGAGTACAGTACCATGTTTTTCTGTTTCTTTGCGAAGTGTAGATAAAAAGCCTTGTTTTGGAAGTACAAGACCCATATTACCTGCAACTGGTTCAACGATTACAGCTGCAATTTCATCGCCTTGTTCATTCATCAAATTAACAAAAGCTTCGATATCATTATATGGAACTGTAATTGTATCTTTAGCTGTTCCTTTTGTTACCCCTGGGCTATCTGGTTGACCAAAAGTAGCTGCACCAGAACCAGCTTTTACAAGTAAGCTATCAGCATGACCATGATAACAACCGATGAATTTTACAATTTTATCACGACCAGTATAACCACGAGCCACACGAAGAGCGCTCATTGTAGCTTCTGTACCTGAATTTACCATGCGAATTTTTTCAATAGAAGGCATTAATTCTATTACTTTTTTAGCAAGTTGTGTTTCTAATAATGTAGGTGCACCGTAACTTGTACCACGAGTTGTTGCTTCTTGAATTGCTTTCACTACATTTGGATGAGCATGACCAACTATCATTGGACCCCAAGAACCTACATAATCAATATATTCATTACCATCAATATCATAAATTTTACTGCCACTAGCCTTAGCTATAAAAGGTGGATCACATTTCACTCTAGCAAAAGAGCGTACAGGACTATTTACCCCACCTGGCATAACTTCTTTAGCCTGCGCAAAAGCTTGAGAAGATTTTTCTAAATTAAGCATATATTCATCTCCAATACTTATAAAAATTTTATCAAATATAAGCTATTACTAAGCAAATATTATATCATAAAAGCTATAAACTCGCTTTACTTTCTTATCTATCCTCTATTTATAAAAAATTTTCATTCAATCATTTACTTCACGTGCTGTCAAAAAAATCATAACTTCTGTATCACTTTTACTCTTTTGTATATGTTTAAATAAATTGCCTAATATTGGAATATCTCCTAAAAAAGGAATTTTACTCATTTGTTTTGCTTCATCACTGCCAATCAAACCGCCAATTACCATAGTTTGACCATCTTTTAGGCGAACTATCGTATCTGCTGAACGCTTTTGAAAACGATATGCTTTCATATCTTCTACATACATTGGTGAACTTACTTCTGTATGTACTTTTACTGTGATTATGCCATCTTCATTTACTCTTGGTGTACATTTTAAAATAATACCAGCTTCACGATATTTTATCGAAGTTGTAGTCGTTGAATTTGTCGTTGATACAGTAGGCACAGGAACTTCACTACCTATATTTATAACAGCTTCTTTTCCCTGTATTGTAGTAATATTTGGACGTGCTAAAATATTCGCCTTGCCATCACTTATCAAAGCATCAATCTTAGCAGCATAATAAAATTCATAAGGATAGCCATCTACACCTTTGCCAAAGCGAATCACCCCAGGAATATTTTCATCATCATTCCATTTACGCGTTACTTCATCTACAGGTAAATAATCTGTTATTTCTTCTTTTGTACCATCTTCATTTATTACTGTATGCTTTACTGTATCATAAGTTATTTCATGCTCTGGTGATTGAGGAAGTTTTGACCATTCCCAGCTCACACCTAAATCTTTAGCAGCATCTTTTTGAATAGCAGTTACTTTTGCTTCTAATGAAACTTGTTTTTGCGGTTTGTCTTGTTCTTGTAAAAAATTTTTTATCTGTTCATATTGTTTCAAGGTTCCATAAAAACTTATTGTATTTTCGCTTTCATCAATCATCACTTTATTATTTATGGCTGTTTTTTTATCTTTATCATCTATTTTATCAGGCAAATTACCTGTTAACATCAAATTTATAGTTTGTGCTATTTTATCTAATTCTAAATAATTTACCTGCACTGTATATAAATTTATATCTTTATCTCCCTTACTTATATAAATGACATTATCTTTAAATTGATACGTATAATTATTATTTTCCGCGATAATTTTTATCATATCTTGAGCATTTATATTACTCAATTTTACAGATACATTTCCTTGTACTTCATCACTTATTACTATATTTAAATTATTTGCTAAAGCTATATTTGTGAGTAAATTTCTAATATCTACATCTACTGCTTCTAATTCATTAGCACTTACAGATATTATATTGCTACAAATTATCCCTAAAATTACTACTAATAGTATCAAATATTTTTTAATTAAATTTTTCATCATTAACTCCTAAGCTATTACACTAAACTCTTTAGCTTTAAGTTAAAGGGCATTTTACTTCTTTTCCTGTGCTTTCTTGCAAAATTAAATTATTTTGTCCAATCGCTAAAATTTTTATATCATTTACCATATCACCTTGTCGCACTCTATATATTTTGTCATTTATACTAAATAAAGCTACTTTCTCTTGATTAAAATCCAAAATAGCTTTTAATTTATATACATTTTGCTCATTTTCTATTGATTTTTTTACCTTCTTTTCATTTTGATTTATCGTTGATATTTGCTGTTGCTGTGTTTTTATTTCTATATTTTCATTATTTGTATTTACTTTATCTTTATCTTTTTGTTTTTCTTCAGTTGTCATTATTTTACTATCTGATTTTTCTTCATGTTCAAATGAAAAAGGATTTTTTATTGTTGATATATCTTTATCCATGCTATAAATCATCTTACTATTTTTATTTTTTTCCTCATCTTCGCCATTTGCTGAAATAATCGTATTTTTATTTTCTACTTTTTCACTTACAGCTATTTTTGTTTTTTTCTCCACCACTAAAATCAATAAATAATAGCTACTATTATTACTAATATACATATTATTATCTGTTGCCATTTCTTTGGTAAATTATTCAATTTTTGAAGTTTTTCTCGTATAAATTCTTTATATTTCACCATAATAAACCTCTTTAAAAATGACAAAAGAGGATACAAATGTATCCTCTTTCTAAAATCAACTGCAAAAATTAAAAATTATTGTTTAGCTTTTAATTCTTGAAGTTTAGGTCCCATTATGCGTTTGTAAGCTTCTACACCTGGTTGGTCAAATGCGTCAACATTTGCAAATTCACCTTCGTAAGCAACGGACATAGCAAGCATGTATAAGAGTTCACCTAAATGATAAGCATTCATTTCAGGTAAGCTGAATAATGCATTGAAACGTTTGTTAGAAGCAAGAGCATCAGCATTGGACTGACGAGCAACTTCTAAAGCGTCACCCATTGTTACGCCAGAGATATCAGCAAGTTTTTTAACTTCTGGGAATACGTTAGGAATTACTAAATCATTTTCCCATTTTTCTACACGAATGAACTGAACAACTTTATCAAGCATACCTTCTTGATGTTGTTGAGTCTGAGAGTGCATATCACGTGTACCAAGAGCAACAACTGGAGTACGACCATAGCATACTTCATTGCCTTCTTTGTCGAACTGTTTTCCTAAGGATTCAGCTAATAACTGAATGTACCACATGGATAAGGATTCAAGATAATCGCCATATGGCATCATAACTTCAATATGACGACCATATTTTTCAGAAGCGATGTATTTTAAAGCAGCATTTAACATTGCTGGGTTTTCCCAAACATTGTCAGATTTACAAGCTTCGTCCATATCTCTTGCACCGCGTAAGAATTCATCAATATCAAAGCCAATGCAAGCAGCTGTTGTAAGACCTACATCTGTAAATACAGTGAAACGTCCGCCAACTCCGTCTGGTACAGAGAATTGTGGCCAGTTATGGTCAATAGCCATCTGTTTTAATAATGTTGGTTTTTCAAGGTTAGGGTCAGTTACTGCTACAACTTCTACTTCAATCTGTGGATTTTTCTTCAATGCATCATAAACTACCATGAAGTTAGACATAGTGTCGAGTGTTCCACCAGATTTAGAAATTACGATGAGCATTACTTTATAGTTGCGTTTGTAATGAGTTTTTGTAATTTCTGCACAATCTTCAAGATTATCAATTAAATCTTTTGTACGACGTGGGTCAATATTGTTACCGCTGAAATAGAATTTTGGATAACCATTTCTTTCTTCAGTGGATTTGCTATTCCAGAATTCACCACATTGAATATCGAATAACACTTTGTTACCAAGATAAGAACCACCGATACCTAAAGAAACAACTGCATCTACACGATTTCTTACAGATTCACGTAAATCTTGAAGACGTTTCATAGATTCAGGAGAATTCAAAGGTCCTTCTTGAATATATGGGCACTGGCTGAATAATACTTTTTCAGGTTCACCATCTTTGGATAAATGACCTTTGATTACGCCAGTTTCACGCATTACATTCATTGCTTTATGAGCTTCTTTTAATTTTTCACCAAAAGCTTCGATATCAGCTTTAGTTACTTTACCTTCGCCAAATAAGTTATCATAGTCAAAAGTAAAGCCAGATTTCAATTTGATACTCATGTTTTTATTTCCCCCTTAACTAAAACATATAGCCTATCATAAAATAGAACTATCCAAAATATCAAAAAAATTATATTTGAATAGTCCTATTATATCATATTTAGTTTTTATTGACGATTAATTATGCACTTATAAATATCAAATATACTTTATATATTTATTAGCCACGAATAACTGCTAAAACTTCTGCTGTTTTTTCTTCAAGAAGTTTTTTATCGCCACGAGTTTCTACATTAAGACGAACAACTGGTTCAGTGTTGGAAATACGAACATTGAATCTCCATTCAGGATAATTTACACTGAAACCGTCCATTTTGCAAACTTCACCAGTAGAACCATATTTTTTCTTCAATTGCAGCCATAACAGCTTTTGCATCTGCTACTGTGCTGTTGATTTCACCGCTGATTGGATAACGTTCCATACGTTCTTTGAGCATTTCAGACATTTTACCTTCAGCCTGGCATAATAATTCAGCAACTAAAAGCCATGTAATCATACCGCTATCGCAGAAAGAGAAATCTTTGAAGTAGTTATGTGCAGACATTTCGCCGCCATAAACAGCATCTTCTTTACGCATGCAATCTTTAATAAATGCATGACCGCTCTTACACATAACAGGTACACCGCCAGCTTCTTCAACAAGCTCAATTGTATTCCAAATGAGGCGTGGATCATAAATGATTTTAGCACCAGGATTTTTATTTAAAAATGCTTTTGCTAAGAAACCAACGATATAGTAACCTTCAATCATATCGCCATTTTCATCGAAAATAAAGCAACGGTCAAAGTCACCATCAAAAGCAACACCTAAATCTGCTTTTTCTTCACGAACAACTTTTGCAGTAGCTTCGCGATTTTCCATTAATAATGGATTTGGTACGCCATTAGGGAATGTACCATCTGGATTGTTATTTACTTTTACAAAGTTAAATGGTAAGCGTTTTTCAAGTTCATCAATAGCTGGGCCAGCTGCACCATTACCAGAGTTTACAACGATTTTTAATGGTTTTAAAGCACTCATATCTACATAAGTTAATAAATGATCGATATAATCTTTCATAATATCAACTTCGATAACTTTTGCAGGTACTTCAGCAGGTGTACCTAAATCGCCAGCCATAACTTTAGCTTCAATATCTTTAAGACCAGTATCACCGCTAATAGGACGAGCTTCTTTACGAACTAATTTTAAACCATTGTATTCTTTTGGATTATGACTAGCAGTAATCATGATACCGCCATCTAAACCAAGATGAGCTGTTGCAAAATAAATCATTTCAGTACCGCACTGACCGATATCTACAACTTCACAACCCATTTCAGTAAGACCGAGTTCTAAAGCTTTTTGAATATCTGGACCAGAAAGTCTGATATCATGACCTACTGCAACTCTTTTAGCATTAAATAATGTTGGAAATACACGACCAATTCTATAAGCTAATTCTTCATTAACTTCTTCTGGGAATTTTCCACGAATATCATATGCTTTGAATGCTGATGATTTTAATTCCATATTCTTCACCTCAATAAATTTATAAATCTATAAATATAATATTATTATTTATCAAAAATGGCAATCTCTTTTTATTTTTTTACAGTTTATATAAATATAAAAAAAGTATAAGAAATCTTTTCCTATGCAAATTCAAACGATAATTTGTGTTCATAATTACTTTTCAATAAAGATTTTCTTGTAATATAAAAAGTTATCATAAGTGGCACACAAGAGCCAATCCATGCCATAGGATTTGCCCAACATGCACCGATATAACCAAATGCATCAACTAAAAACAGACCAGCTGCTGCTCTCATCACCAATTCCATAATACCTGCAAAAGTAGGAATAATGCTTTGTCCCAAA
>ENA-OQET01000443-OQET01000443.1-human-gut-metagenome-genome-assembly--contig:-NODE-443-length-21808-cov-4.694018_pt1 | contig 21808 bp, 23 predicted proteins | sample MGYA00242800_ERZ504645 | MGnify/ENA primary metagenome ERZ504645 (study PRJEB26092, sample SAMD00036308) | human gut metagenome | host: Homo sapiens | study: EMG produced TPA metagenomics assembly of... | reverse complement strand
TCTTATTCTCTGATTCTGATCTGAAGGTACTTATCGGATACGGAAAAGCTTCTGACCGTATTCTACCGGCTGTCCGTTCTCCACATAGATCTCTGCGATCTCGCCGTCAAAATCACTTTCGATCTCATTCATCAGCTTCATAGCTTCCACGATTGCAAGAACCTGTCCTTTTTTTACCTTGTCTCCCACCTGAACGTAAGGCGGAAGATCCTGGGACGGTGCAGCATAGAAGGTTCCTACCAGCGGAGATGTTACCAGGCTGCCTGTCTGATCTTCCCCGCTCTGTGGTACGGTTTCCGACTGCTCAGTACCTTTCACTCCCTGTGCTTCTGCCACAGTTTTTCCTGTCACTGTCACTGCCATTTCATCTGTTGAAGCCGGTACCACAGGATCTTTGCCTGCCACCGGTGCTGTATTCACTGCCCTGCGGACTTTTCCACCGGTCATTCCTACTGCCGGAATGTTTTCCACAGTTTCTCCCATAACCCCCTGGATGATCTGTGGCTTTCCATGCTCCATACTTAAGGTCAGATCTGCTGTCTCATATGTAAAGGCAGTAAGCTCTGATGCAGATACGTGATCGATCAGTTCAAGAATCTGGTTAAATTCCATAGCTTCAGTCCTCCTCATACTTCTTTACAAGCAATGTTCCGTTGTGTCCTCCAAATCCAAGGGAATTGCTCATTGCATAACGAACTTCCTGTTTTGCCGGAGCGCCGATCATATAGTTCAGATCAAGCTCCTCCTCTGTTTCTGTTGTTCCCACTGTCTGATGGATAAATCCGTCCAAAATGGATTTTACGCATACGATAAACTCAACAGCTCCTGCTGCGCCAAGAAGATGGCCCACCATGGATTTTGTGGAATTGATCTTTACATCCTTGGCAGCGTCCTTAAACGCAAGCTTGATAGCTCTTGTTTCAAACAGGTCATTGTGATGTGTTCCGGTTCCGTGTGCATTGATATAATCTACCTGCGCCGGTGCAACACCTGCTTCCTTCATGGCATTTTCCATAGCACGTGCGGCGCCGCTTCCGTCCTCGGCCGGAGATGTGATATGGAAAGCATCTGCAGTTGCACCGTATCCCACAACCTCTGCCAGGATATTGGCATTTCTCTTTTTGGCATGCTCAAGCTCTTCCAGAACAACCACACCTGCACCCTCGCCCATAACAAAACCGCCTCTGTCTTTATCAAACGGAATGGATGCACGCAGCGGATCCTCACTTGTGCTCAGTGCAGTAAGGCTTGCAAAGCCTGCGATACCGATAGGGCAAACAGCTCCCTCTGTACCACCGGCAAGCATTACATCTGCATCACCATACTGAATGGCACGGAAAGCATCTCCGATACAATGTGTTCCTGTCGCACATGCCGTTACCACGTTGGTGCATTTTCCTTTTTGCGCCGGTAGCGATAGAAACATTTCCGGCTGCCATATTTGTGATCATCTTCGGAACAAGAAGCGGATCCACTCTTGAAGGACCTTTTTTCCATAAGCTTCTTCTCATTGGTCTCGGTAGCCTGAAGACTTCCCACACCGGAGCCGATGATAACGCCTACCATGTACGGATCTTCCTCTTCCATCTTAAGCCCGGAATTTTCCACTGCTTCCAGTGCAGCTGCTACCGCATACTGGGAAAAAGGCTCCATTCTTCTTGCAGTTCTCGGATCCATGCGATCCTTTGCCACAAAATCTTTAAGCTCTGCTGCCAGTGTTGCCTTGTATCCGGTCGTATCAAAACGGGTGATCGGTCTGATCCCCACCTTTCCTTCTTTTACTCCGTTCCAGAAACTTTCCACATCATTTCCGATCGGTGTTACTGCTCCAAGTCCTGTTACTACTACTCGTCTTTTCATCAATCTATCCTCCTGACTCCGGGGAGCCTTCTTTACATTGCCATTCCGCCGTCTACGCGAAGTACCTGTCCTGTGATGTAACGTGCACCGTCTGATGCCAGAAATGCAGCTGCCTTTGCCACGTCTTCTGTTGTTCCCATGCTTCCCATGGGGATAGATGCCGCAATATTTTCTTTTACTTTGTCAGAAAGCACGTCCGTCATGTCTGTTTTGATAAATCCCGGTGCAATGGCGTTGACCGTGATCCCTCTGGATGCCAGCTCCTTTGCAGCGGATTTTGTAAGACCGATGATCCCGGCTTTGGATGCCGCATAATTGGCCTGTCCAGCATTTCCACGAAGGCCTACCACCGATGAAAGGCTGATGATCCGGCCGCTTCTCTGCTTCAGCATCATTCTGGACACATGACGGATGCAGTTGAAGGTTCCTTTCAGATTGATGTCAACAACTCTGGAAAAATCTTCCTCACTCATTTTCATGAGAAGTCCGTCCTTCGTAACTCCGGCATTATTTACCAGGATATCAACACGTCCGTATTTCTCTGCAACAGCTTTGAAAAAAGCTTCACATGCATCAAAATCTGCCACATTGCACTGCAGGATATCTGCCTGGCCGCCGGCTGCCTCGATCTCTGCTTTTGTTTCCCGGGCTTTTTCTTCTGAGCCGTTATAATTGATCACTACAAGGTTTCCTGCTTTTGCAAGCTCCAGGGCGATGGCTTTCCCGATCCCACGTGCACCGCCTGTTACAACTGCGATTTTTTTCTCTGACATATGAATTCCTTTCTGATGTTATGCGGTCATCCGTGATCCGCATTTGTTACCTGGCATTTCTGTCTGCTGCACTATGCCTGCTTTATTTTTGATTCTTTATCTTTTTTTCCAATATTTATACCAGTTCCTGGCAGACCTTCTCTGCATCTTCTACGGTCTGGATGTTATATACTTTTACATTTCTGTCGATCTTTCTCATAAATCCGGCAAGGGTTCTTCCCGGTCCGATCTCAATAAATGTATCTACTCCCTGACGGATCATATTTTCCACACTCTGCTGCCAACGCACGGAAGAAGAAATCTGTTTTTCCAGAAGTGCTTTTGTTTCCGCCGGATCTTCCACATACTCTGCGGTCACGTTTGTCACATACGGGATTTTAAGTTCATGAAGTGTGACACCCTCCAGAACCTTTCCCAGTTCTTTTCCTGCAGTGGCAAGCATTGCGGAGTGGAACGGTCCGCTGACATTTAACGGGATCACTCTTCTTCCTCCGGCTGCCTTCAGCTTTTCAGAGGCTTCCGCAACTGCCTCCGCAAGGCCTGTGATCACGATCTGGCCGGGACAGTTGTAGTTTGCAATGCTTACATCTGCAATGTCTGCAAGCACTTCCTCGATCTTCTCTGTCTCCATTCCCATAACTGCTGCCATGCTTCCCTTACCTGCCGGAACTGCCTGCTCCATAAGGATTCCCCTTTTTCTCACGGTAGTAACAGCATCCTTCAGCTCCATGCCGCCGGCAGCTTCAATAGCGCAGTACTCGCCAAGGCTTAATCCTGCAGTTACATCTGGATGAAGTCCCATCTCCTCTACCACCTTCTCCATGGCAAGACAGGTAGTGACCAGTGCAGCCTGTGTATATTCAGTCAGGTCAAGCCTGTCATTTTCTTCAAAGCAAAGTGCTTTCATATCCAGATCCAGCCACTCACCGGCAGAGGCGAAAACATCCTTTGCTGTATCGTATTTCTCATAAAAATCTTTTCCCATTCCGGCCTTCTGTGCACCCTGGCCCGGAAAGATGAATGCTGTTTTTTCCCATTTATTATTCCTCCACAAGAAAACTGTTTTTCTTTACAGTCTCTTTTGTCTCTCTGATCAGTCTTGCCATCAGCTCCTTACAGGTCGGTACATCCTTTACCATACCTGCGATCTGTCCGGACATAACGCTTCCGGTTTTTACATCGCCGTCAACAACAGCCTTCCTGAGGCCACCAAGTGTCAGCATTTCCAGTTCTTCAAAGGATGCACCTGCAGCTTCTTTCTCCAGATATTCCTTTGTCATAGGGTTTCTTAAGGTACGGACTGGATGACCTGTGGTACGGCCGGTTACTCTTGTGTCGATATCCCTAGCTTTCAGAAGGAATTGTTTGTAATTCTCATGTACGTGACATTCCTCTGTTGCCACAAATCGGGTTCCCATCTGTACGGCTTCTGCACCCAGCATGAAGGCTGCCGCGATCCCACGACCGTCTGCAATTCCACCTGCTGCAATTACCGGGATCTTTACTGCATCCACGACCTGCGGTACCAGCGCCATAGTGGTTGTCTCACCGATATGTCCGCCAGACTCGGTTCCCTCTGCTACCACTGCATCTGCGCCACAGCGCTCCATTCTTCTTGCAAGAGCTACAGATGCAACAACCGGGATCACCTTTACTCCGGCTGCTTTCCATGCTTCCATGTATTTTTCCGGGCTTCCGGCGCCGGTTGTTACTACCTTGATCCCTTCTTCTACTACGATCTTCGCAACCTCATCGGCACTTGGACTCATCAGCATGATGTTTACACCAAAAGTCTTATCTGTCAGTTTTTTCGCCTCACGGATCTGCTCACGCACCCACTCTGCCGGTGCGTTTGCCGCTGCGATCAGTCCCAGGCCGCCTGCCTCGGATACTGCTGCCGCAATGTGATGATCTGCCACCCAGGCCATACCGCCCTGGATGATGGGATATTCAATACCAAGTAATTCTGTAACTCTTGTTTTCATCTTTTACCTCCGGAAAATTAAATCAAGCGGATAAAAGCATCCGCGGTTTATTTGGATCAAGCGGATAAAAACATCCGCATTCACTACATAGCCTTATTTTAACAATTCATTAACAGGGGCTTTAATACTCGATCAGGCTTGCTCCGTACGTCAGTCCGCCGCCGAAGCCTGCAAGGACCATTCTGTCACCCCGCTGCAGTTTTCCACTTTTTTTCATCTCATCCAGGAGGATAAGAAGACTTGCGGAAGAAGTATTGCCGTATCTGTCCATATTCATAGGGAACTTGGAAATGTCTTCGCCCAGCCGCCTTGCTGCGGAACGGATGATCCGCTCATTTGCCTGGTGGAGAAGATAATAACTGATATCTTCACAGGAAACCTGCTCTCGGGAAAGAAGCTCCTTCACAGCCTCCGGTACCTTGCTCACGGCAAAGCTGAACACTTCCTTTCCGTTCATCTGTATGTAAGTTTCCTTTGCCTTCGGATCATTTTCATAACGGATCTGATTTCTGCTCTGTAAGGTAAGTGCACCGCCTTTTTTTCCAATGGAATGGGTTACCTGTGCATAGCTTCCACCCTCTTCTGCTCTCAGCACGACTGCTCCCGCACCATCCCCGAAAAGAATGCAGGTGCCACGATCTGTCCAGTCCGTTAAACCGGATAGTTTTTCCGCTCCGATCACAAGGGCATTCCTATATATTCCCTGGGCCAGGTATGCCTGCGCAGTGTTCAGTGCCAGAAGAGATCCTGTGCAGGCGCCGTTCAGATCAAAGCAGGTAGCCTTTTCCGCTCCGAGCCGCTCCTGCACCCCACATGCCACACAGGGCATGATCTCTGTTGGAGAAATGGTTGCCACAAGGATCAGATCGATCTCTTCTGCCTTCATTTCTGCGTCTTCCAGAGCTTTTAATGCTGCCCCCGCTGCCATCGTCACAGTATCTTCGTCCTCTTTTGCAATATGTCTCTGTACCACACCGGTTCTTTCCCGAATCCACTGATCACTGGTTTCCACCATCTTTGCCAGATCGTTGTTATCCCACACTCTGTCCGGTGCCCACGAACCGGTTCCACATATTTTACCTGTCATATTTTTCTCCATGATATCTGTCTTAAATCAGTCTGTATAAATCTGTACTGCTGTTCTCTGAATTATCTTTTATCTTAAAATATTTTGATTATCAAATTATATCATCATAAAAGTATTTGTCAAGAAGGAATTTTTGAGCATCCTTTTATGAAAAAAATTAACAGCTGCCCCAGGCGTGGAGTATTGGTCTCTCCTCTGTCCTGTGACAGCTGTCTTAGTTTTTTTCAGACAGGTATTGTATTTATGGTTATTGCATTTATAGTTATTGCCTTCATAGTTTTACTTCATCACCCACTGTACCAGGCACACCACACCAATCTGCACCAGCAGTATCACCGGTACACCAATTGCAAATCTGGCTTTTCGGGTTTTGTGGTGAAAAAATCTCATGCCAAGGATCGCCCCGACGCTGCCACCGATGACAGCACTTAAGATCAAGGTCTTCTCCGGGATCCGCCATTTATTACGACGGGCTTTCTGCTTGTCAACTCCGAAAAGCACAAAGGCCAGGATATTGACTGCAAGCAGATAATAATATATGTAATCATTCATGATAGCTCCCTCCGGGCTCTGTGTCCTGTATTTCGGACAGTAACCGATTTATGTATTCATTGCAGTTTGATGATCAGCACCGGTATGGGCGGATCATTAGGCCGGTTTGCATATTCCGACAGGATCACCAGATATTTATGAGGATCCAGCTGACGGATAAACGCAAGCATCTCATCCCGTTCCTGATATCCCGTATCCCCGCCACTGTAAATGCAAAGTGTCATAAGTCCGCCTTTTTTCAGAAGCTTAAGTCCGCTTTCTACCGCTCTTTTGCTGCTGTCTGCTCTGGTCGCCACCGAATGGTCTCCGCCGGGAAGATATCCCAGATTAAAGGTGATGCAGGACACGGTTTCTTCTTCTGCATAAACATCCATATTCTCATGAGACTCCAGAAGAAGCTGATAATTTTCCGGACAGTTATCTCTTTTCAGTCGCTCCTTCGTATGTTCCAGTGCCTGCTTCTGAATGTCAAAAGCCAGAACCCGTCCCCTTTTTCCTGCAAGCTGGCTTAACAGAGCCGTGTCATTGCCATTTCCCATTGTTGCATCGATACAGATGTCTCCCGGCATGACCTGCTGCCGTATAAAATGCTGCATGTATGCAGTGATCTGAAGATTTTTCATTTAAAAATCCTTTCAAAATTCTCTTACAGTTCATGATAATACGGACAGATATCCTCATAATGTCCATCCTTCATACGGAACCCCTTCGGGATCACGCCAAGCTGGGTAAATCCAAGTCTCTCATAAAGATGTCTTGCAGGAACATTGCAGGCCACAACCGCATTAAACTGCAGGACACCAAAACCATGCTCTTTTCCCCGGGTCAGACAGTCGGATACCAGCTTTTCTCCTATGTGAAGTCCTCTGGAATCTCTGCTTACCGCATAGCTGGCGTTACAGATATGACCGCATCTTCCGATATTATTCGGATGAAGAATGTAAAGTCCGTAAACTTTTCCGCTTTCCGCATCTACTGCTGCAGCTGTATAGGTCTGTTCTGAAAAAAAAGCTTTTCCTGTCTCTTCGTTAAGGCATTCTTCCTGTGGAAAAGCCACACCGTCTTCTACAACCTCATTCCATATCCGGATCAGATCCGGAAGATCTTTTTCTTCGTATTTTCTTACTGTAACATTCATGATGATCTTCTCCTCTATTTAAGCAGCTCCACATTCCGTCCATTTCTTTGGATCACACCCTCATCCGAAAGAATTTTTGATCTCCCGCATCATGGCACTACGGTCCACACTTAAGTACTGGGCCAGTGCAGTATAGGACATGGGCAGCTTGAATTTCCCGGCAATTTTTTTCCGCAGCCAGAGAATGCAGATAGGCTATCAGCTTCTTTCTGGTGGAGGATCGTGAAAGCATGTATATCCGATCCGTCTGCTGCCTGGAACGGAGGGCTGTCATCTGCAGAAGATTACTGACCATCTGGCTGTGATGATGACAGGCATTTTCACAGCGCTTGATCACATGCTCATAATCAATAAACAGCACCTTCGTCACGGTAGTAGCACATACATAATAATGCTGGGAATCTGACGGAAGCAGAAACGGTTCGCCAAATACACTGTCCCTATTCAGTTCATCGATGACATACTCATTTCCATCCTCGTCACAGCAGTAGAGAACTGCTCTTCCCTCCTGGATCAGACCGATCTTTTTCATGGAGCTGGAATATTCCATGATGGTTTCTCCATTCTGAAAAACTTTCTCCCGGACTTTAAAGCAGACACGCATTCTTTCCTGTTCTTCGGGCAAAATATCCGTAAATAAAGTGATATGCTCCATAAATTTTCCTCCCACCGGCAAAATACTCTTCCGCATATCTGTACTTTCCTCTTTGTATACAAGACTATGTAAGAGGACTCTCAAAGCAACTATCCGCATTTTATTTTGCTGCATGTTTCTGATTTTATACCAGCACGAAAAAAATGTAAAGTCTGGAAATTTTTCCTGTTTTGTTGTATTTGCAACAGTTTTTGCCATCAATTTCTGTTATATTTTTATCAAAGTTAAGAAACAAACAAATCACTGAAGCATATAAATAAATCCACCATAGAAAGAAAAGAGGAATCGCTCATGAAAATCACAGATACCATCAAATATGTAGGCGTTAATGATCATCAGGTTGACCTTTTTGAGGGCCAGTACAAAGTTCCGAACGGCATGTCCTACAACTCCTATGTGATCCTGGACGAAAAAATTGCGGTTATGGATACGGTAGATGCAAATTTTACTCACGAATGGCTTGATAATATCCAGAAAGTTCTGGGTGACCGGAAACCGGATTATCTGATCGTACAGCATATGGAACCGGATCACGCAGCCAACATCGCAAACTTCCTGAAGGCTTATCCGGACACCATCGTTGTTTCCAACAAAAAAGCCTTCGCCATGATGCAGAACTTCTTTGACCTGGATCTGGAAGGTCATCAGATCATCGTAGATAACGGCGGAACCCTTTCCCTTGGAAAACACGATCTGACTTTTGTATTTGCACCGATGGTTCACTGGCCGGAGGTTATGGTCACTTATGACAGCACAGAAAAGGTTCTTTTTTCCGCAGACGGCTTCGGAAAATTCGGCGCCCTGGATGCAGAGGAACCATGGGACGATGAGGCAAGAAGATACTATATCGGCATCGTTGGAAAATATGGTGTGCAGGTGCAGAACCTTCTGAAAGTAGCCGCAGCTCTGGATATCCAGACCATCTGCCCGCTCCACGGACCGGTTCTTACTGAAGATCTTGGACATTATATTAGCCTCTATGATACCTGGTCTTCCTACACACCGGAGGATGACGGAATCGTGATCGCCTACACTTCTGTATACGGTCATACAAAAATGGCCGTTCAGCAGTTGGCCGATAAATTCCGCAGCAAAGGATGTCCAAACGTTGTTGTCTATGATCTTGCAAGAGACGATATGTCCCAGGCACTGAGCGATGCTTTCCGTTACTCCAAGCTGGTTCTCGCAACCACCACATATAATGCAGGCATCTATCCGTTTATGAACGACTTTATTACCCGTCTGACAGAGCACAACTTCCAGAACCGCACGGTAGGACTGATTGAAAACGGAACCTGGGCACCGCTGGCAGCGAAGGTTATGAAAGAAATGCTTTCCAAATGCAAAAAGATCAGCTGGCTGAATACCACAGTTAAGATCATGTCTGCAGTAAACGAAGAAAACCGCAGGCAGATGGAAGCTATGGCTGATGAGCTCTGCCAGGAATACATTGCAAAAAGCGATGATCTTGCCAACAAGAATGATATGACTGCTCTGTTCCGCATCGGTTACGGCCTCTATGTGGTAACCTCCAACGATGGCAAAAAGGACAACGGTCTGATCGTCAATACCGTTACACAGCTTACCGACAACCCATATCGCGTGGCTGTCAACATCAACAAGGCAAACTACTCTCACCACGTGATCCAGCAGACCGGTATCATGAACGTAAACTGCCTGTCCACAGATGCTCCGTTCTCTGTTTTTGAGCAGTTCGGCTTCCAGTCCGGCAGAAGCACCGATAAATTTGCCGGACAGAAAGTAAACCACTCCGACAACGGCCTGGTATTCCTGGACAAATATATCAATGCTTTCATGTCCCTGAAGGTAGAAAACTATGTGGATCTCGGCACTCACGGAATGTTCATCTGCAGCGTCACAGAGGCCCGTGTCATGAGCGATCAGGATACCATGACTTACACCTACTACCAGAAACATGTAAAGCCAAAGCCACAGACCGAGGGCAAAAAAGGCTGGGTATGCAAAGTCTGCGGATACATCTATGAAGGCGATGAACTTCCGGAAGATATCATCTGCCCGCTGTGCAAGCATGGCGCTGTGGATTTTGAGCCGATCGAAGGATAAGACTGAAATCCCCATAACATAAATTGATTTAATCCGGTTACAGCTCCCTTATTTTTACAAATTATAAACCACAAAAAAGACAGGCTTCTGAGGTGGCCTGTCTTTTTTGTATTATCATCCAATGTCTTCGCAGCGTCTTTCACCAAATTTTATTCTTACAGCAGATCAGACACTCACGCTCTGTATTTCTGCAGGAATCCTGAAATTTACGGATCATATGCCTTTTATTTATTTCATCAGTCTGATAACCTGCTCTGCAGTATCTGCCAGATTCTGCTTGGCATTCTCATTTTTCATGGCCTCCTCCAGAGTTACCACTCCGCGGAGGATCGGGAAAAAGGCATCGATCCCTGCATCGTTGCAGGCTCTTGCGTCACGCTGTACGGCACCTGCAAAGGCGATCACTTTTTTGCCATATTTCTTTGCAAGCTTTGCAACACCTACCGGCGCTTTTCCCATGGCTGTCTGTCCATCCATACGTCCCTCACCTGTGATCACAAGATCCGCGTCTTTGATGTAGTCCTCAAGTTTTGTCTCATCCAGCACGATGTTGATCCCGGATTCCAGGACTGCATCGGTAAAGGTCAGGAATGCAAATCCCATTCCGCCGGCAGCACCTGTTCCCGGATACTTTGCATCTGCTTTCGGAAAACGCTCCTTTGCAAGCTCTGCGTAAGCACCCAGCCACTGATCCATGTCCTGGATCATCTCCGGCGTAGCACCCTTCTGCGGTCCGTAGATGGAACTGCATCCAAGCTCTCCGCAAAGAGGATTTGTGACATCACAGGCAACACGGAATTTACATTCTGCAAGCTCCGGGATCACATAGGCAGCTGTGATCTCTGTGATGTCTTTCAGGCCCCTTGCTCCCGGAAGGACCTGCTTTCCGTCTTTATCCAGAAATGCATAGCCAAGTGCCTGAAGCATTCCCACACCACCGTCATTGGTGGCGCTTCCGCCGATACCCACAATAAATCTGCGGCAGCCTTTTTCGATGGCGTCCTTGATCACCTCACCGACACCGTAGGTTGTGGTATAAAGAGGATTTCTTTTTTCGTCCGGCACCTGCGTGATCCCTGCTGCACCAGCCATTTCGATCACTGCGGTCTTTGTGCTTTCGATGATGCCATACTCACAGATCACCGGCTCGCCAAGAGGCCCCGTAACCTTTACGTGCTCTGTTTTTCCGTTCATTCCTGCGACAAGGGCTTCCACGGTTCCCTCTCCACCGTCTGCCAGTGGTCTTACCTGAACTTCTGCGTCCGCATCCACACGATGGATACCTTCAGCAGCTGCAAAGCCTGCCTCCATGGATGTCATACTGCCCTTAAAAGAATCGATCGCTGTTACTACCTTCATTTTATTTTCCTCCTGTATGATTTTTATGTAAAGCTGATATCCGTACTCTCCGTTCTATCATTCCGTGTACCGGAAACGTGAAATGTTCATTTACGTGTCAGGCGGATATTTTCTGCGCAGCTCTGCAGCCAAATAACTGTTCTGCTGTTTGGTTATCAGCTGTCCCCGGATGAAAAGAACCTTCTGTGAACTTATTTTTCCCTGGAAATGTCTCTGGCTGATGCCGCAGAGAAGCTTTTTCTCCACAAAAATACTCTTCAATATAAATTAAACCACATTTATAAAAAATGTGGTCTCAATCCCCGAAAATTCCGGGACGCTGTTCTGTTGTATCTGGCACTGGAGCTGGAATGAACCGGCTATTTCACTATTCTCTCACATGAAAGCCAAACTCCTCCTCCAGTGGGATTTCCCTTGCTTCAATCCCCTCGATCTCCACAAAGCTCTGCTGAGAAAGGCGTTCTACCATCTCCCGGATTTCTTCTCTGGTTCCCTGTACTTCCATTTCCACACGATCATCCCAGAGATTCCGTACCCAGCCGGTCAGTCCCATGGACTGTGCAATATAATAGGAGCGGTAACGAAAGCCTACTCCCTGTACTCTTCCTGAAAAATAAAAATGTTTCCGAATCTTTTCCATCTGGCACCTCATATTTTCTGTCTTAACTATTCTGTCTCTGTATCTCCACCCGAAATTCTCCCGCATCCGCCGCAGGAATATCATAACCAGATTATATAATATTTCTTTATAAATTGTAAAGTTATATCCTTCTATCTATTGGAAACTATAATCATCTGCGTTATAATGGTTTTTATCAGAATAAAAAGAAATTTACTTTCTTTTGCAGAAAATATTTTCAACAAAATTTAACATCAGGAGGTAATGATCATGAATGAAAGCATCAAAAACCTGTTAGAACGCAGAAGCATCCGCGCCTACAAAAAAGAGCTTGTTCCGAAAGAAACTCTGGATACGATCCTGGAGGCGGGAGAATATTCCCCCAGCGGCATGGGACAGCAGAGCACTCTTATGGTAGTGACACAGGATCCGGAGCTGGTTGCAAGGCTTTCCAAAATGAACGCAGCTGTTATGGGCAGCACCTCAGATCCGTTCTACGGCGCCCCAACTGTGATCATTGTCTTTTCCGACAGCAAAATGGGCACCTGTGTGGAAAACGGAAGTCTTGTGATGGGAAATCTCATGAATGCCGCACATGCTCTCGGCGTGGACTCCTGCTGGATTCACCGTGCAAAAGAAGTTTTTGACTCCGAGGAAGGAAAAGAGCTGAAGAAGCAGTGGGGTGTTCCGGAGGAATATATCGGCGTGGGCCACTGTGTTCTTGGATACCGTGACTGTGAGTATCCAACAGCCAAACCGCGTAAAGATGGTTTTGTGATCCGTGTGTGATCGGCTTGCAGAATAAAATTTCCACTGCCAAAAACTTTTAATGTAAATAAAGATCTGACAGATTCCTGCATGATACGCATCGCTACGTATCTGAGAATACACAGGGAAACAACCCTCCGGTATCATAAATACCAGAAGCTTTTCCCGTCTTCTCCGGCAGTGATCTGTCAGATTTTATTTTCTCTTATTTCAGTGCTTTATCCTTATATCTGGAAATCTCCTCCAGATATTTTTTTCCCAAGGGCACTGATGTTAACACCCTTTCTGGCAACATAACCGATTGTCATGATCTCATCGGAATCCAGCTTCACAGCACAGTAATCGGAACCATTAAGATCCTCACAGATAATACCGGAGCATAAGGTATATCCATTCAGTCCTACCATCAGGTTCAGCATAGTAGCCCTGTCATCGGCTTTGATCAGCCGTTTGTATTCATAGGTGCTCAAAACCTCCTCCGCAAAATAAAAGGAGTTATTTTTCCCTGTTCAAAGGACAGACACGGATATTCCTTCAGTTCTTCCAGCGTGATCTTCTCACGCTTCGCCAGAGGATGCCCCTTCCACATATAAACGTAGATCCGACAGTTGAGAAGTTCGTGAAACTCCAGACCATACTCGTGAAACATTTTTGCAAGTACATTATGGTTAAACTCATTTACGTAGAGGATTCCGATCTCACTCTTGAAATTACGGACATCTTCGATGACCTGATGCGTCTTGGTCTCGTGGACCGCAAATTCGTACTCATCCATACCAAACTGCTTTACCAGCTCCACGAAGGCATTGACTGCGAAGGTATAATGCTGCATGGAAACACTGAATTTTTTGCGTGACTGTTCCTTGGAAATATATTTGGCTTCCATCAGTTCGTACTGTTCCACCACCTGCCTTGCATACCCCAGAAATTCTTCGCCTGCAGGCGTTACGGCGATTCCTCGGTTCGTTCTTCGGAATATCTCAACACCGGTTTCTGCTTCCAGCTCCCGGATTGCCGTGGAAAGACTGGGCTGAGAAATATAAAGGCTTTTTGCTGCCTCGTTCATAGATCCGGCTTTTGCAATTGCTATGGTATATCTGAGCTGTGCCAGAGTCATCTTTCTGCCTCCCCGTTTCTTGTTCCGGCTTTCTGTTCCTCTTCAGGCAGATCCGGCAACAAGCATCCTTTATCTTTTTATTTAAGGTAGTTCTTATCTACATATCCTTCTTTTCCAAGCTTTGGAACATATACATACCAGTAAGTACTGTCTTTCTTCTCAATGACTTCTACCGTATCTCCGTTATTCAGCTGGGCAATCTCATTGTCCTTGTCATACGCCTTTGTACTGCGCAGAGCCAGATATCCGCTTTCCACTTTAACAGTCATGGATGGAGTTGTCGTACCTGAGCCTCCGGTAAGATAGTTCCTGTCAACATAACCGGTCTTATCCAGCTGCGGAACATATACATACCAGTACTGATCGTTGCTGGTGTCCTTCACCTGAACCGTGTCACCGGTATTCAGCTGTCCGATCTCATTGCTTTCATTATAGGCTGCCTTATTGCGAAGGGCAAGATAACCAGTTTCTACTTTAACTGTCCACAGACCACTGTTGTAAATATACCGGTTATCCACATATCCGGATTTATCAAGCCCCGGAGCATATACGTACCAGTAAGTAGAATCACTGCTGTCCTTTACAAGAACGACATCTCCGGTATTCAGACGTCCGATCTCGTTACTGTCATTGTAAGCTGCGGTACTTCGAAGAGCCAGATAGCCTTTTTTTACCTTTACTGTCCAGGAATCGTTGGAAGCTGTGGCGTTCTCTGCTATCTGGATATAGTTTTTGTCCAGATATCCGGATTTATCCAGTCTTGGCACGTATGCATACCAGTAGGTAGCGTCCTTCCGATTTGTAACTTCCACAAGATCTCCTGTATTCAGCTGTCCGATCTCATTGCCTTTGTCAAAAGCCTTCTCACTCCGGAGAGCCAGGTATCCATCTGTGACTTTGACTTTAAAAGTGGTTCCTGCTGCTGCCTTTGCCTCCCGGATCGTCGCCGGAAAAGCTGCTGCCAGTATAAGTGTCAGAAGTACCAGCCTTTTTACTGCCTTTATATGGGACAGAAGAGTTCTTTTTCTCATATTATACGCCTCCTTTTCTTTTTGGATCTTTCTCTGATCTGCGGCTCTCTCTGTTTTTTATTTACTGAGCAGACCGCACCGGAATTTATGGTAGTATTATATCATATTTTCAGCTGATAGCTGTAAGAATCACATCTCTTATTGCAGTCCAAAATGTTCTTTTCCACAATGCAGGTATTGACACTTTTAATTAGTAGTGTTATATTACATGTAGAACAAGATAAAAGTAATGCCCCGGGATTTTTCCCGGGGAATTTTATACGCATACGTTCAATATATGACAGTCCGGGAGATCTGTCCTCTGAGAGGACAGATCAATCATCCGGGACGCTGCAGACTATAATATAAGGGAAGGTGAATACCATGGCAGTAAAAAGAGATTATTACGATGTTCTGGGCATTGACCGGAACGCAGATGAAAAAACAATAAAAAAAGCCTATCGTAAACTGGCCAAAAAAATATCATCCGGATACAAACGCCGGTAATGCAGATGCCGCAGATAAATTTAAAGAAGTAAACGAAGCCTACGATGTCTTAAGTGATCCAAAGAAGAAAAAAATGTATGATCAGTTTGGTCATGCCGCATTTGAAGCAGGAGCTGATCCTGGAGCCGGCGCAGGTGCCGGTGGATTCGGCGGATTCCAGGGTGGCGGCAATGGCAGCTATCAAGAATTTCATTTTAACGGTGAAAATATGGACGATATTTTTGGTGATATCTTCGGAAATATGTTCCACGGCAGTCACGGCGAAAGCCGCGGTTTCGGCAGCAATGGCACATATGAGCATTTCACCGGTAACGGTGGCGGCTTTCACAGTGGATTTGGCGGAAGTGGCTTTCACAGTGGCAACGGCTTCGGCGGATTCCATCAACAGGATTTTCCGCAAAAAGGCTCTGATGTGAAGGCCAGCATCAACGTTACCTTTGATGAGGCAGCTTTTGGTGCAGATAAAAGGATCTCTCTGTCCGGTCCGGACGGAAGCTCCGGTGCACCGCAGACACTTCAGATTCATATTCCGGCAGGTATTGATACCGGCAAGAGTATCCGTCTGAAAGGAAAAGGCATGCCCGGAACCGGCGGCGGTGAGCCTGGTGACCTTCTTCTGAAGGTTACCGTAGGAACACGTCCTGGCTATGAACGAAAGGGATCGGATGTTTATACCACCATTTCTATTCCTTACACAACCGCTGTTTTCGGCGGTGAAGCCACCGTTCCCACCCTTTACGGAAATGTTATCTGTAAGATCAGGGAAGGTATGCAGTCCGGTTCCAAGATCCGCCTGAGAGGAAAAGGCATTGTTTCCATGAAGAACCCTTCCGTCCGCGGTGATCAGTATGTAACCATTCAGATCCAAGTTCCTCAGAATCTGAATTATTCCGCAAAAGAGAAACTCCATGAATATGCAAAGGCCTGTGGACTGGAACGGAGTAATGCCACCGGATCACATGTAGCATAAAAGTTAAAATAAAAGAGTATCACAAAGCTCATCACTATCAATGAGTTCCTGTGATACTCTTTTTTGATTTTAAAGTAAGATCTGATATAGCTTATGACAGCGTCATATCTCCATCTTTCACCCATCCGAGCTTACGTACAAACATATTGATCAACGGGCAGAGAACTGCCGGGAGAATAAAAGAGATCAGGAAAAGTCCTGCCCAGTCCATAGCTGTAACAGCTGTCTTGGTTCCTTCTGCAATATCATTCATCCATCCTGTATACACACCGATCTGACCTACAAAACCGCAAGTACCCATTCCTGAGGATACAGCAGTTCCGTTCATCTGAAGCCTGAACAAGCAGGTTGCAATAGGTCCTGTGATAGCAGATGTTACGATCGGAGCGATCCAGATCCTTGGATTTCTGACAATATTACCCATCTGGAGCATGGAAGTTCCAATTCCCTGAGAGACAAGACCACCCCATTTGTTTTCCCTGAAGGACATGACCGCAAAACCTACCATCTGCGCACAGCAGCCCGCTACTGCAGCGCCGCCTGCCAGTCCGGTAAGTCCCAGAGCCGCGCAGATCGCAGCAGAAGAGATCGGCAGCGTTAGTGCGATTCCAACAAATACAGAAACCAAGATTCCCATAAAGAATGGCTGCAGATCTGTTGCCCACATGATCACGCTTCCTACCTTCATGGCAGCTTTTCCAAGAGCCGGTGCCCACCATGCGGAAAGACCTACGCCCACACCGATGGTTACAAGAGGCGTTACAAGGATATCGATCTTTGTTTCCTTTGAAACTGCCTTACCGATCTCAGCTGCAACAATGGCAACAAACAGTACAGCCAGAGGACCGCCTGCTCCGCCAAGTGCGTTGGAGGCAAATCCAACGGTGATCAGCGAAAACAATACCAGCGGCGGGCAATGCAAGGCGTAACCGATGGCTACTGCCATGGCAGGGCCACTCATGGCAGATGCCAGAGAACCTACTGTATACTGGGTATCATTGACTGTGGCAACTGCCATAGTCAGAAACGGAATGTGAAACTGTGTGCCAATGGTGTTGATGATCGTACCGATCAGCAGGGAACAGAAAAGTCCCTGTGCCATAGCTCCCAGTGCATCGATACCATATCTCTTCAGAGAGATCTCGATATCCTTCCGTTTTAGAAATGCTTTGAATTTTTCCATTTTTAAACTCTCTCCTTACCCTGATCCGCTTCCTGCCGGATCAGTTCCTTTATTTGCAAAAAGCCTCGCTTACTTTCTCAAGTTCCTCGCGGATGGAAATATGCTGCGGACATACTTCCTCACACTGTCCGCATTTTATACATTCATCTGCACGCTTTCTGCCATGACTGACTACCAGCCAGTCTTCCTGATGCGCTGCGGCGGCTTTATTTCCGTACAATGTCAGATAATTCATTGCTGTAAAAGAACCGGAAATTCCGATTTCCATCGGACAGACCTTTGCACAGTAGTTACAGGTTGTACATGGGATCAGAGGAATTTTGCTCATAGCCTCTCTTGCCTTATCAAGAGTCTCCTTCTCACTGTCAGTAAGGCCATTGAAATCCTTCATAAAGGAAAGGTTATCCTCCATCTGTGCAACATTGCTCATTCCGGAAAGTACGGTGATCACGCCTTCCAGATTTGCCGCAAAACGGATCGCCCAGGATGCTGTGGATGCTTCCGGCTCTGCTTCCTTCAGAAGCTTTTCCACTGCTTCCGGCGGAGTTGCAAGCATGCCGCCTTTTACAGGTTCCATGATAATGACCGGTTTTCCATGTTTTCTGGCCACCTCGTAGCAGGCTCTTGACTGGATCACCGGATTTTCCCAGTCTGCGTAATTGATCTGCAGCTGTACAAATTCCATTTCCGGATGTGCAGTGAGAAGTGCATCCAGCTCCTCCGGTGTGGAGTGGAACGAAAATCCTGCATGTCTGATCAGACCGGCTTCCTTCTGTTCATGGATCCAGTCCCATAAACCGTACTCATCAAAATATTTTGTTCTGTGCTCTCCAAGATTGTGGAGAAGATAAAAGTCGAAATATCCTGCCTTTGTTCTCTCCAGAGATGTTTTAAACTGTGCAAGAGCTTCATCTCTTGTCTTGCAGTTGATCCAGGCTGCCATCTTGGTGGCTAACTGATATTTTTCTCTCGGATAACGCTCTACCAGTGCTTCGCGGATAGCATCTTCGCTTCCTGCATAAGCCCATGCTGTATCAAAATATGTAAATCCGGCTTCCATAAATTTGTCCACCATGACTTTGGTCTGCTCCACATCGATCACACCTTCTGATTTCTGCGGAAGTCTCATAAGGCCAAAACCAAGTTTTTTGATCTCTTCACCTAAATATGCCATATCTTTCTCCCTTCTTATTACATACCGGAAAATTCCTCATATCATCTGATATATCACCGGATAAGCAATATTTCTGACACAGATATCTCCCGGACCGTTATATTTTTGCCGCAGAGAAACTGCGTTTCTCCTATTATAACGATATTTTTCCTGGTGGTAAACCTTTTTCTTTTACAAGTGTCAAGACAATGCCTGCATTACGTCTGAATTTTTGCAGAAAACAGAAAAACAGCTGCCACACGTTTATCGCACGGCAACTGTCTTTTGTCCTATCAGTTCATCTTTGTTCTTTACACCTCAGATCAAATATTTTAAACTGATATTACTTATAATAACCATATATCGAAAGGCAGAAAACTCTCTGAAAAACAAGCAGGTCATGAACCGCCAGACTTCATCAAAAGAACTTCATCTTATTTCCTGCGGCTGGGAAAAATGTACACCGGAACAGTCCTACGGCCCTGGTGTCCGGCGATATTACACCATCCATTTTGTGCTGAGCGGACAGGGATATTTCTATATGAACAACCGGAAATATACCTTGAAAGCCGGACAGTGCTTTTTCATTCCTCCTGTGACCAGCTCTCTCTACAAAGCGGAACCTTCTGATCCCTGGACTTATATCTGGATCTGTTTCAACGGGGAAAACGCTCCAACGCTTTGCGAACACTGCCATCTTACCGGGGAAACTCCGGTCCAGCAGCTGAATTCGGTTCTTCCATATCAGGAAACTATTCTTGAAATGATGGCTCATCCACAACTGACGCCTTCCGGTGAGGCCTATATCCAGAGCGGTCTTTACCGGATCATTGCCCTGCTGGAGGAAGAATTTCATGCTTCCTACACCACCATGGAATCCAATGAGAATTTTTACATCACACAGGCTGTTGATTACATCAAAAAAAGTCCGCTACAGAATATCACTGTGACAGATGTTGCTGACTATCTCCATATCAGCCGCAGCCACCTTTACGGACTTTTTAAAAAACATCTTGGAACCACACCCCAAGCATTCCTGACTTCAGCCAAGATCATCAACGCCCGGGAGCTTCTGACCATCACGGATATCCCTGTCTCCAGCGTGGCGTTCTCCTGCGGATATCAAAATCCATTTGCCTTTTCCCGTGCCTTCAAAAAAGAAACCGGCATGACGCCACGGGAATACCGGGAAAAATATCATCATGCCGAGGATCTTCTGGATTGCTGAACCACTTTTCCTGATTTACGGAACAACTACCTTGGCATTATAGTACTCCACCGTAGCATCCATGGTCGGACCTTCGTTGTCAAACCAGTCATAAGTGATAGTTTCGCCGTTTTCTCCCCATACCTCCGGGCAGTCGATTTCTTCCCAGTCAAGCGGAACAAAATGCTCTTCCTGTTCTGATGCACGCAGCATGATCTGATGCAGCTCCTCAAAATTCCTCCGGATTCAAAACTCCAGGTTTTGCGGATACAAACAGTGGTGTACCGCTCTTTGCAAGAACGTCTGCCCACTGACGATTTTTCTCCCATGGGATCATTCCGAAAATACCGACACAGTCTGCATCAATATGGTAAAACGTATTGTGCTGCGGAAGACGGAATGCCAGCGTATTTACGCCCATTCGTCTGGTACGCTCCCAGATACGTCCGCTGGTATCGTCACCGGTCCGGTTCAGATGCATCAGGCCTGCGCCGAGATGTCCGATAGTATTGCAGCCGATGATCACTGCGTTGTTGCTCCGGGAAGCATCATAAATCTCCTGATAAAGCATTTTTACGATTTCTGCGCTGGTTTTGGTCTGATCATAAAAATGCCATTTCTCCATGGAATTGTCTCTTAAATTCGCCTCAAATCCCCATTTTCCAAAGAGATCAAAGGTAGAAAAATCATGCTTGATCAGCGTGTATCCCCAATCACAGATCCTCTCGATATCTTTACGGATATATTCCAGTGCATCCGGGTGGGACGGATCGAGACAGTCATTATAGGAAATCCTCCACTCATTCGGGATATTCTCATCTTCATTAAGAAGCAGACGGACCCAGATACCCGGGCGGACACCTTTTTTCTCCAGCTTGTCTGCAAGACCTTTCATATCCGGAAATCTGTCATTGCCTTTTGTCCATGGTCCACCGTTGTATTCATCCAGGCGGTGATGCTCCTGCCAGCAATCATCAATGACCATGAACGGAGGATTTTTTACACCTTCGGTCAGTTTCAGGATATAATCGGTATCACTTAAGATCTCCTCTTCGGAGCTGTCACCGTAAGCATAGTACCAGTTATTGCTTCCATATACCGGAAACTCCGGGAAGATCGGATCTGTACACATTTTTTCACAGAATTTCTGTGCAGTTTCAAAAGTATCTGCTCCTTCTGCTTCCATGCAGACGATCTGTGCGGCACACAGCTTTCTTCCTTTCAGCTGTACTCCTGTATTTCCGCAGCGAACATCCAGAAACAAAGTAATTCCTTTGGTATCCACCTGCCAGCAGCACATAGCAGAAGGACGGACCTTTACGCCAAAGCAGAGAACCTTCTCAGAAAGCTTCGCCAGAAAATACCATGGCAGATAACGGTTTCCGCTCATTCCATGCCATTCCGCATCACCATAGGTACGTTCCCAGGCATCTCCCAGAAATCTGGCGGATTTCGGGATCTTGTAGTTCCATCTCAGTTTCACACATCTCACTGCATCCTCGGATGTGACAAATATATCCTCATGTTCACCTGCGTTCTGAAATTCCACAGTAGTTGCACCGGCAGCTACTGTCGTCTGCCCTCCCTGGCACACAAGTCTCTCCTCTTCTGTTTCCACTGTTACATAATCCGGTACCCCAAGCTTAAAATCTGCATATTTTTTCTGCATTATTCTCTCCTCCTGTACTTTTTCATTTACATTTTGCTTTACCTGCATACTCATGAATACTGTCTTTCTATCGTCTGTTCAACTCAGAAGAATGTACGAAAAATTTTTTTT
>ENA-OQET01000442-OQET01000442.1-human-gut-metagenome-genome-assembly--contig:-NODE-442-length-21827-cov-3.174194_pt1 | contig 21827 bp, 25 predicted proteins | sample MGYA00242800_ERZ504645 | MGnify/ENA primary metagenome ERZ504645 (study PRJEB26092, sample SAMD00036308) | human gut metagenome | host: Homo sapiens | study: EMG produced TPA metagenomics assembly of... | reverse complement strand
TAGACATGTTCCTTTCTGAGACAGATTATGTATTCAAATATACAGACAAAGATGCAGATGTTGCAATGCCTCTTACTGATCTTGGCATTGATCCGGACAAGGATCTTGCAGATCAGTATGATTTCACGAAAACAACAGCTTCTGATGCGGATGGAGTACAGAGAGGCGCCACATGGCAGTGCTGCCCGGGTGTCCTTGTATATCGTCGTGACATTGCGAAAGATGTTTTCGGTACTGATGACCCGAAAGAAGTTGGCGAGAAGATGAAAGACTGGGATACAGCCAAAGAATCAGCAGCTCAGCTGAAAGAAAAAGGATATTATACATTTGCTTCTTATGCAGACACTTTTCGCTTATATGGAAACAGCATTGAGAATCCGTGGGTAGAGTCCGGTGATTCTGTGATCAAAGTAGATTCAAAGATCATGGACTGGGTAAAAGATTCCAAAGAGTGGCTGGATGCAGGTTATCTTAACAAAACTGTAAAAGGTCAGTGGAACGATGACTGGAACAAGGCAATGAGTTCTGAGTCCAAGGTATTCGCATTCCTCTTCCCGGCATGGGGTATCGACTTTACTCTGAAACCAAACTGGGATGGAGCAGAAGGTGACTGGGCTGTTACAAATCCTCCGCAGGAATACAACTGGGGTGGCTCTTACATTCAGGCTGCAACAGGAACAGATAATCCGGAACATGTCAAAGATATTATCCTGGCAATGACGGGAAATCAGGATAATCTTCTTAAGATTTCCAAAGAATACTCTGATTTTACAAATACAAAATCCGGTATGAAAGATGCAGCTACAAATGCAGATTTCGCATCTGATTTCCTTGGTGGACAGAACCCGTTTGAGTATTTTGCACCGGTTGCAGAGAATATCAAGATCGCACCGCTTTCCGCATATGACCAGGGTTGTGTAGAGCTGATCCAGAACGCTTTCAGTGATTACTTCCAGGGTAAAGTAGACTTTGACAAAGCAAAAGCCAACTTTGAGACAGCTATTCAGGAGCGTTATCCGGAGATCACAGAGATCCAGTGGCCGGAATAAATACCACATGAGGATAATTGTTGATGCTGCAGGATCTTTGGATCCTGCAGCTTGCTGGAAAGGAAGAGCATTATGAAGAAAAAGAGCGTTAATTACGGAAAATGGGGATACATATTTATTCTTCCGTTTTTTGTGATCTATTTTATCTTTTCGCTGATTCCGCTGTTTGATACAGTGAGATACAGCTTTTTTGAATATTTCCGTTCTGGAATCAAGCAGATTGGTCCTAATTTTATAGGACTTGCCAATTATGTCAGTCTTCTGCATTCTGACATGCTGAAATACGGACTGAATACACTGATCCTTTGGGTGATCGGATTTGTTCCGCAGATCGTTATTGCACTGGTGCTTGCTTGCTGGTTTACTGATGCCAGGCTGAAGCTTCATGGCAAGCAGTTTTTTAAGGTTGTAATTTATCTGCCGAACCTGATCATGGCATCAGCATTTGCACTTCTGTTTTTTACCATGTTTTCCACAAACGGACCTGTAAACTCCATTTTGTGTTCACTGGGCTGGATAAAGGAACCGATTGATTTTCTGGGCTCTGTTCTGGGAACAAGATCATTGGTAGGTTTCATGAATTTCCTGATGTGGTTCGGAAACACGACCATCATGCTGATGGCAGCAGTAATGGGAATCAGTATGGATGTTTTTGAAGCATCGGATCTGGACGGATGCAACAGCATTCAGCGTTTCTTCTATATTACGCTTCCACTGATTCGTCCGATTCTTTCCTATACTCTGATCACTTCCATCATCGGTGGCCTTCAGATGTTTGATGTACCGCAGATTCTCACAAACGGACAGGGTAATCCGGACAGAACATCCATGACACTGATTATGTTCCTAAACAGCCATCTGAAGAGCAAGAATTATGGTATGGCCGGAGCATTGTCTGTATACCTGTTTATTATCAGTGGAATCCTCTGCTTCTTTGTATATCGTATGACTAACGACAATGATCCGGACGGATCTAAGAAAGCAGCGAAAAAGAGAGCAAGAGCAGAAAGGAGAAAAACAAAATGATGAAAGATAAGACAGCCAGCAGGATCAGAAGTATCGTGGCACATGTGGTACTTATTATTCTTTCCTTTATGTGTCTCTTTTTCTTTTATGTACTGATCGTGAATGCGTCTCATTCTCATGCAGAGCTTCAGAAGGGATTTTCTGCTCTTCCTGGAAAATATTTCTGGAAAAACCTGATGAATGTTGCAAATGACGGAAGCTTTCCGATGTTCAGGGGAATTCTTAACAGTATTATCGTGTCCGGATGCAGTGCAGTATTATGTACATATTTTTCCTCACTGACAGCATATGGTCTTTATGCCTATGATTTCAAGGCAAGGAATGTAGCGTTTACATTTATCATGGCGATCCTCGTCATGCCGACACAGGTAACTGCAATGGGCTTCCTTCGTCTGATCACAAAAATGGGATTATATGATTCCCTGCTTCCGTTGATCATTCCGTCTGTTGCGTCACCGGCCGTATTCTATTTTATGTACAGCTATCTGCAGTCCTCACTGCCGATGTCACTGGTAGAAGCAGCCAGAATTGACGGCTCCGGAGAATTCCGTACTTTCAACAGTATTGTCCTGCCAATCATGAAGCCGGCAATCGCTGTACAGGCGATTTTTACATTTGTAGGCTCCTGGAACAATTATTTCGTTCCTGCTCTGGTTATCCAGTCTAAAAGCAAGATGACTGTTCCAATCCTGATTGCAACACTTCGTGGAGCAGATTATATGAATTTTGATATGGGTAAGATTTACATGATGATCACAGTTGCCATTGTGCCGATCATTATCGTATATCTCCTTCTTTCCAAGTTTATCATCGCAGGAGTGACACTTGGAGGCGTAAAAGAATAACAAAAGGTAGCAGGTAAGATATGACAGTTAAGAAATGGAAACACAGCGGAACAAAGAAACACAGCATGTCAGACCGTGAAATACGAAACGGTCTTCTTTCGGAAAAAGCAGCAGAGGAGGGTATTGTACTGCTGAAAAATGATAAAAAAATACTCCCTCTGAATATTTCCACGAAAATAGGTTTATACGGCGCCGGTGCGGGAAAGACAGTGAAAGGCGGAACAGGTTCCGGTGATGTGAATAACAGAAGTAACATTTCTATTTATCAGGGATTGAAAGAAAACGGTATTCAGATCGTAAGCGAGAAATGGCTGGCCAATTATGAGTCAATATACGCAGAAGCACGCCGGGCATGGAAAGAAAAAATACTGGAAGAAGCAAAGTTTGTGGAAAATCCTTTTGATGCCTATGCGGAAAATCCCTTTGCAATGCCGGAAGGCCGTGCAGTCACAGCAGAAGATACTGTCGATGCCCAGACAGCAATCTATGTGGTAAGCAGGATTTCCGGTGAGGGAAAGGATAGGCGCAGGGTCGAGGGAGATTATTATCTGAGCAGACGGGAGCGGGAGGATATCCGGTTCCTTGATGCACAGAAGATTCCTACAGTACTTATCCTGAATTCCGGCGGTCCGGTAGAACTGACAGATATTCTGGAAGAAACAGAAAATATCTGTGCTGTCCTGAATATTTCCCAGCTTGGACAAAGAGGCGGACTTGCCCTCGCCAATGTCCTTCTGGGAAAGGTAACTCCAGGCGGCAAGCTGACTGCAACATGGGCCAGAAGGTATGAGGATTATCCGTGTGCAGAGGAATACAGCTATCTTAATGGCAAGCTTGAAAGAGAAGAGTACAAGGAAGGAATTTATACAGGATATCGTTATTTTGATACTTTTGGTGTAAAACCGCTGTTTCCGTTTGGATATGGACTTTCTTACACAGAAATGCAGATACGCTTCCATGGGATGAAAACATCAGGGGATGGCGTTGAAGTTGAAGCAGAGGTAACGAATACAGGAGAAACTTTTTCGGGAAAAGAGGTCGTGCAGGTCTATGTGTCTCTTCCACAGGATGAATCAGGGAAGGAATACCGTCGGCTGGCTGGCTTTGCAAAAACAAAACTTCTGAAGCCGGGGGAAAAAGAACTGCTGAAAATCAGGATCGACAGAAAGACACTGGCATATTTTTCCGAAGAGCAGCATGCCTGGATTGCTGAAAAAGGTTATTATGCTGTCTGGGTCGGAAACAGCATTGCATCGCTTACGCTGGCTGCAATGCTTGAAGTGCCGGAGAGTGTGATCCTGGATAAAACGAATATCCTTGAGAATCAGACTGATATTACTGAAGAAGTTTATGACCGCCAGAATCTTTCTGCCAGAACTCTGAAATGGAAAGAGAAGGCAGAGAATGAGAAGATTGGAAGATATATCTATTATCCTGAACCAGAGAAGAGAACAGAATGCACCTGCCAACCGGAAAATAAGATTCCTGCAAAGGATCTGCTCCCGCTGTTTTATGGGAATATTGCTGGAATCTCCAGTAATCTGGGGGCGGCAGGAATCCGTGTTCCTGGCTCTGCCGGTGAGACTACGGCTGCTCTTTATGAGCAATATGGTGTTTCCTCACTGATCATGGCCGATGGGCCGGCAGGACTGAGACTTCAGCAGAATTATGAAGTAGACAGAGAAACAGACACAGTATATGGAATCGGTGTCCTTGGATCTCTGGAAAACGGATACCTGAGAACAGATGAGATTCACGAAAACGCAGACAGATATTATCAGTTCTGTACGGCATTTCCGGTTGGAACTGCACTGGCTCAGACCTGGGATACTGCCCTTGTGGAAAAAGTTGGAATAGCAGTGGCAGAGAAATGGAAGAATTCCACATAGATCTCTGGCTAGCACCTGGTCTTAATATTCAGAGAAACCCTCTGTGCGGCAGAAATTTTGAGTATTATTCCGAAGATCCGCTGCTTTCCGGAACCATGGCAGCAGCCATGACAAAAGGAGTGCAGAGCAGACCTGGCTGCGGTGTTACCGTTAAGCATTTTGCCTGCAACAATCAGGAAGATAATCGTATGGGCGTAGATGCACAGGTATCAGAACGTGCCCTGAGGGAAATTTACCTGCGTGGTTTTGAGATTGCAGTTAAAGAAAGCAGACCAGTGGCAATCATGTCTTCCTATAATTTACTGAATGGTGTCCATGCTGCAAACAGTGTTGATCTCTGTACAGCCATTGCCCGAAAAGAATGGGGATTTGACGGTGTGATCATGTCAGACTGGAATACAACGGTTCCGGAAGATGGAAGTATTCCGTGGAAATGCGTGACAGCAGGAAATGATATTATCATGCCTGGTAATGCAGCCGACGCAGAAAATATCCGAAAAGCTTTTGAAGACGGAAAGCTTTCGGAAGAAGTTGTCAGAATGTGATGCGGGACGTATTCTGAACCTGATACACACACTGACAGCAGAATAAAAAAAAATATATAGTAGTGAAAAACTTGCCTGAATTCAATTTTCGATTTATCATTGGATTCAGGCATATTTTTTGCAGATGTCGCGCAAGGCAACCCGTTTTAGGCGGAGGATCCTGCAGGCAGTTTTTTATATGCCGTGAAAAGGAGAATACCATGAACATAAAACGAGCAAAGCAGGAGATCAGAGATTCCATAGAAGCATATCTTTCAAAGGACGAATTCGGTGAGTACCGGATCCCGGCGATCCGACAGAGACCGATCCTTCTTATGGGCCCTCCGGGAATCGGAAAGACACAGATTATGGAACAGATAGCAAGGGAATGCGGGATTGCTCTTGTTTCCTATACCATTACCCACCACACCAGGCAGAGTGCTGTGGGACTTCCTTTTATTGTAAAAAAGAATTATGGTGAGGAAGAATTTTCTGTCACGGAATATACCATGAGTGAGATCATTTCGTCCGTTTACGACAAAATGGAAAAAACAGGTCTGAAAGAAGGCATCCTGTTCATTGATGAGATCAACTGCGTATCTGAAACACTAGCGCCGATGATGCTGCAGTTCCTTCAGGGAAAAACCTTCGGAAACCAGAAGGTGCCGGAAGGCTGGGTAATCGTCACAGCAGGCAACCCGCCAGAATATAACAAATCCGTCCGGGAATTCGATGTGGTCACTCTGGACCGTATCAAGAAGATCGATGTGGAGGCAGACTTTGATGTATGGAAGGAATACGCCTATCAGCAGGGAATTCATCCGGCGGTGATCTCCTATCTGGAGCTTCGCAGAAAAAATTTCTACAGGGTGGAGAATACTGTAGATGGAAAGATTTTTGCAACAGCCAGAGGCTGGGAGGATCTTTCACGTCTGATCCAGGTTTATGAGATCCTTGGAAAAACCGTAGACCGTGAGGTGGTCAGTCAGTACATTCAGCACAGGATGATCGCGAAGGATTTTGCAGGCTATCTGGCTCTTTATTATAAGTACAGAACGGACTATAAAGTGGAGGACATCCTGAAAGGAAAGAGGGATCCCATTACTCTGGGTAAGATCCGCACAGCCTCTCTGGACGAGCATTTGAGCATTGTAAGCCTTCTCAACGGAAAGCTCAGCGAGCTTTTTACAGAATGCTATCTTACCGATGCCTACCTCACGAAACTGTATGATTATATGGTGTACTTCAGAGAAGATCAGGACAGCCTCACAGCAAAAAATCTCATGGAAAAAGCAGAGGCGGATCTTGAAAAGGACAAAAAGAGTGAGCTTCTTACAAAACAGCAGGAGCGTATACAGAAAACGTGTTGTGTCATTTTTTGAAAATGCGTCCGGAATTGAAATCAAACCTCGGGATCAATTGGAATCGGAATCAACCGGATCATGATAAAACCGGATCAGGTTCAGAGCTGGCAGGAGGCGGAAGTGCCGCAGCAGAATCGGAAGTTCCATCATCAAACCGGAACTATGAGTTTGTGAAAGCCCTCTTTGAATCCGAAACCGAAGCCTACGAAAACCGAACTGACGAAATATCCTTTACTCTTCAGAACGTTTTCGACTTCATGGAAGCTGCTTTTGGAGACAGCCAGGAAATGGTGGCATTTATCACAGAACTGAATGCCAACTATTATAGTCTCTGGTTCATTCGGGAGAACGGTTCTGACCAGTATTACAGGCATAATAAAGGTCTTCTTTTTGACGACCGCCAGAAAATGCTTCTGGGCCAGATGGAGGAAGTAGAAAATATTCTCAATAATGGAATAAAATAATATGTCTTACCAATTTATTATTTGCTATTGATTAAATTGGGGAATTATCGTATAATATTTACTATAAAAGTCCGGAAAATAGAGAGGGCAAATAGTCAAAATGCACAGACTGACTGAATGGCTGCAGAGCGATCATCTGGTGCAGAACTGCATGATGACTGAGAATGGTAAATATCCACTTGTCTATATTCCGGGATTTTTATGTAAAGGAAGGCAACACAATAATAAAGGAAGGCGGCCGAAACGGACGACATGTTTACAAAGATTACAGAAGAACGAGCATTTGACGGAATATTAGCGCAGATCATAGAAAATATCCGGCGGGGAGAACTGAAGCCGGGGGACACTTTACCTGCGGAACGTGTTATGGCAGAATCACTGGGAGTTTCCAGACCTGCTGTCCGTGAAGTCCTGCGGGCACTGGAGCTGATGGGAATTGTCACAACGGTCCGCGGCGGAGCCAACTATATTACCGAGAATATGGATCAGTGGCTTTCTGCACCACTGGCCCTTCTTTTTCAGCTGAATAACAGCCATGTACAGCAGGTACAGGAACTTCGTTCTGCGCTGGAGCAGGAGGCTGCGCTTCTTGCAGCCGGGAATTGTACGGAGAAGGATGCATTAGATCTGCGTTCCATCCTGGCACAGCTGGAGAGCTCAGAGGACGAGAAAGCCCGTGCAGGTCTTGATAAGAAGCTTCATACGAAGATTGGCAGGATCGCAGGGAATCCTATGATCTACAATGTCCTGGATGCGGCAGCGCAGCTGACTGAGGAGATCATTTCCGGCACCCGAGCCTATATTATGCAGAAACATAATTCCGCTCTTGAGGTGGATGACCAGCACAGAAGGCTGGTGGAAGCCATTATTTCCGGAGACCGGAACCAGGCGGAGAAGCTGATGCGCGAACATATGGAAACCATTGAGAAATATATACTGGAGATTGCGCAGCAGCAGGGGGAGAACAGCCTTGTATTTCATCGCTGATCCACCTGAAAAAATTAAATAAAATTTCAGTAAAAATCCCGTTAATCTGGTAAGACCACTATTGATTTTGGTAAGACCACGTGCTATAATAGGGACTGTATTGGTAATACCAAAAAAGTTTGATATTATGGCAGCATCCTGAAGGCTTCATGACGAGACAGCATAAGATGAGACAGCGTAAGTTGGGACAGCATGAGACTAGACAGCGTAAGGTAAGATAGCATGAGGCAGGACAGCATAAGACGAGACAGCACAGGATGAAGGTTACTGTACCCCTGCAGTATTATATAAAGTATGCAGCAGGCCACAGCGTGGGCGGTAACCTGCCGGAAATATCAGGAGAAAGGACTTGCGATTATGGGATATGTAAAATGGAGTTATGACACACTGAACCATTTCTGCGGAGATGTTTTTAAAGCGTTTGGCTTTTCTGAGGAAGAAGGAAGCATCATTAAAGATGTTCTTCTGACTGCTGATCTGTATGGGATCGAGAGCCACGGAATGCAGAGAATGGTTCGTTACCATAAAGGAATCGAGAAGGGGACTATTCATCCCCAGGCGAAACCGGAAGTTGTTTTTGAGACACCGATTTCTGCTGTGATAGACGGACATAACGGAATGGGCCAGCTGATCAGCCATTTTGCCATGGAAAAGGCAATTGAGAAGGCAAAGACAACTGGTGTGGGAATCGTAAGTGTACGAAATTCCAACCATTTCGGTATTGCAGGATATTATGCGAACATGGCCTGCCATGAAGGCCTTCTTGGAATGGCATGTACCAACTCCGAGGCGATCATGGTACCGACTTTTGGAAGAAAGGCTATGTTGGGCTCCAACCCGATCGCAGTCGCTATGCCTGCAGACCCGTATCCGTTTTCTTTGACTGTTCCACAACAGTTGTAACCAGAGGTAAACTGGGAAATGTATAATAAGATGGGCAAGCCTCTTCCGGATGGCTGGGCACTTGACAAAAACGGTCATGCCAGCAATAATGCACCGGATGTACTTGCAAACATCGTAGCCAAGAAGGGCGGCGGAATCATGCCTCTTGGTGGAAACGAGGAAGTCAGCGGAAGCCATAAGGGATATGGCTATGGAATGCTCTGTGAGCTGTTCAGCTCTATTCTTCCATGGGCGTTACCTCCGACAAATGCTGTACATTCCCAGACAAGACCGGTATCTGCCATGGATTTATGGCGATCAACCCGGCGGCATTCGGAGATCCGGATGCGATCCGCAAGCAGTTTTTCAGAATATCTTGAGGCACTTCGGGAGAGTCCGAAGGCAGACGGTCAGGACAGGATCTATACACACGGCGAGAAAGAGGTAGCTGCTGAAAAAGACAGAAAAGAGAATGGCATTCCGGTCAACGACAATACCATGGTAGAGCTTGCTGATCTCTGCAGTTATCTGAAGCTTGATTTTGGCTCTTATTTTGAAGGCTATGAGCTTCCGAAGGACAGTAAATTCTTCAATGGTAATTATTAATTCAGGTAATCCTTTTGAAATGAAATATATCATAATTATCCAAGGAGGAAAAGAAAATGGATTATGCAAAAGAGTCATTAAGACTGCACGGAGATTGGAAAGGTAAGATCGAGGTTGTTACAAGAGTGCCGGTTGAGAATAAAGACGACCTTTCTCTTGCATATACACCAGGTGTAGCTCAGCCTTGCCTTGAGATCCAGAAAGATATCAATAAATCCTACGAGCTTACAAGAAGATGGAATATGTGTCTTGTTGTAACAGACGGTTCCGCAGTTCTTGGTCTTGGTGACATCGGACCGGAAGCAGGTATGCCTGTTATGGAAGGTAAATGTGTACTGTTCAAGGCATTCGGCGATGTAGACGCATTCCCGCTTTGCATTAAGAGCCATGATGTAGACGAGATCGTAAATACTATTTACATGATCTCCGGATCCTTCGGTGGTGTTAACCTTGAGGATATCTCCGCTCCGAGATGCTTTGAGATCGAGAAAAAACTGAAAGAGAAATGTGATATTCCGATCTTCCACGATGACCAGCACGGAACAGCAGTTATCACACTTGCAGGCCTGACAAACGCTCTGAAGGTTGTCGGAAAGAAGAAAGAGGATGTTCGTATCGTTATGAACGGTGCAGGTGCAGCTGCTATCTCTATCTGCAGACTTCTTCTGAAAGCAGGCTTCAAGGATGTTACACTCTGCGATAGAAAGGGTGCCATCTATGAGGGACGTACAGAAGGAATGAACCCGGTTAAGGAAGAGATGAGCAAGCTCACAAACCTTCAGAAGAAACAGGGATCTCTTGCAGAGATGCTGGTTGGCGCGGATGTATTTATCGGTGTTTCCGCTCCTGGAGCAGTTACAACAGAGATGGTTAAGACCATGAACAAAGATGCCATCATCTTCGCATGCGCAAACCCGATACCGGAGATTTTCCCGGATGACGCAAAAGCAGGCGGAGCAAAGGTTATCTCTACAGGAAGAAGTGACTTCCCGAACCAGATCAACAACGTTCTTGCATTCCCTGGAATCTTCCGTGGTGCATTTGATGTAAGAGCAAGTGATATCAACGATGAGATGAAGATCGCAGCTTCCAAGGCTCTTGCAGATCTGATCACAGATGAGGAGCTTTCTCCGGAGTATATCATTCCGAAGGCATTCGACAAGAGAGTCGGACCGGCTGTCGCAAAAGCAGTAGCAGAGGCAGCAAAAGCAACAGGCGTAGCACGTATCTGATCTTAAGCGCCTGATACGAACCAAAACAGCCCTTCATTAAGAAGAATATATCAGACACCCGTACTCTGTAACCCGGTACGGGTGTCTTTTTGTTTCCCGGCAGGTGGTATTACCCTTTGACAAATGTCCTCGCAGTGAGTACAATAGCAAAAGAATATGATAGGAGGTTAAGCACAGCATGAAACCATGGGAAGCTAATATACGAAAAGTAGTGCCGTATACTCCTGGCGAGCAGCCAAATGAGAGCGGCATGATCAAACTGAATACAAACGAGAATCCATATTCACCGGCTCCGGGTGTGGAGAAGGCGCTGAAGGTCCTTGATGCCGATACCCTGAGACTTTATCCGGATCCGACAGCAGGAGACCTGGTACACAGTATTGCCGCGTTCTACGGCCTGAAGGACGAGCAGGTATTTACAGGCGTTGGTTCCGATGACGTACTGGCTATGTGTTTTCTCACATTTTTTAATTCAGAGAAACCGATCCTGTTCCCGGACATCACTTATTCTTTCTATGATGTATGGGCAGATCTTTTAAGGATCCCATATGAGCGCCCGGCATTAGATGAGGAGTTCCATATCCGTAAGGAAGATTATTTCCGTGAAAACGGCGGAATCGTATTCCCTAATCCCAATGCACCGACCGGCGTGGAAATGCCTCTTTCCGAGATCGAGGAGATCGTGGCAAAGAATCCGGAGAGTATCGTGATCGTAGATGAGGCGTACGTGGATTTCGGAGCAGCATCCGCACTGCCGCTGATCGAAAAATATGATAATCTGCTTGTTGTGCAGACCTTCTCCAAGTCCAGATCCCTGGCAGGAATGCGTATCGGATATGCCTTCGGAAATCCGGAGCTGATCAAATATCTCAATGATGTGAAATATTCCTTTAACTCCTATACCATGGATCGTACTACCATCGCGGCTGGTGTGGCATCTATGGAGGATAAGGCATATTTTGAGGAATGCTGCCATAAGATCATTACAACAAGAGAGTGGACAAAGGCAGAGCTCAGGAAGCTTGGATTTTCCTTCCAGGATTCCAGATCCAACTTTATCTTTGCCACACATGAGAGCTGTCCGGCCAAAGAGCTTTTCGCAGCACTGAGGGAGAAACATATCTATGTAAGATATTTCCCGAAGGACAGGATCGACAATCATCTCCGTATCACCATCGGTACCGATGAGGAGATGAAAAAGCTGGTAGAATTCCTGACGGAATATCTGCAGAAATAACAATTAAGGAGGTACTATGGAAGTACTGGTACAATGGTTTTCACACCACCTTGCACAGTTTATCTCTCCCGAGGGTGCTGTGTTCATCATTTCTATGATCCCGATACTGGAGCTTCGAGGCGGTCTTCTGGCAGCCTCTCTGCTGAAGATATCGGCTGCGAAGGCACTGCCGAATCTGTATCGTGGGAAATATTGTTCCGATTCCGATTTAATCCTGCTTTTTATCCGGCAGATTTTTAAATGGATGAAAAAAACAAAGACATTCAGAGGTCTGATCACAAAGCTGGAAAATAGAGCTATGGGAAAGAGTGACCAGATCAAGAGGTATGAATTTCTTGGACTTTTGCTGTTTGTGGGAATCCCTCTTCCGGGCACAGGAGCCTGGACAGGTGCACTGATCGCCTCTCTTCTTGAGGTGGATATCAAAAAATCCTCCATTGCGATCCTGTGCGGACTTTTTATGGCAAGTGCCATTATGTATATTGTTTCTTATGGAATTGTAGGAAATGTAGTGCATTGAGCGACCGCAGAGAAGGAATGTCTTTCTGATCGAAATCGGATTGAAAATAAAGAAATCCCTTACCGGATCTGTAAAATGATATGTGTTCTGTATTCTGGAAACATATCAGATATTGGTAAGGGATTTTTTTATGTGCTTTTACATATCAGGCAGATGTATACCAAGAAGATCCTTACATAAGTCTGCGCTTCAGCATGTCCGCGTTTAAAGCGTATTTCAGAGCTGTATCCCTGGTGATACGGCCTTTTTTATATAATTCCAGAAGGCTCTGGTCCATAGAACGCATCTGCTCCTGACCGGATGTGGAGATCACGCCTTCGATCTGGTGTACTTTATTGTCGCGGATCATATTGCGGATGGCAGGAGTCAGGCGCATGATCTCGAAAACAGGAATGTTGCGTCCGTCCACATCCGGGATCAGCTGCTGGGAGATTACAGCCTGAAGGACCATGGAAAGCTGGAGGGCAATCTGATGCTGCTGAGATGGCTCAAACACGTCCATGATGCGTTCGATGGTGTTGGCTGCTCCCAAAGTATGCAGGCTGGAAAGGACAAGATGACCGGTTTCCGCAGCGGTCATGGCAGTCTGGATGGTTTCATGATCACGCATCTCTCCAAGAAGGATCACATCCGGGCTCTGGCGTAGTGTGGCACGAAGAGAAGTCAGATAGCTTTCGGTGTCGGTACAGATCTCGCGCTGGCTGACGATACAGCGATCATGGCGGTGGAGATATTCCAGAGGATCCTCCAGAGTGATGATGTGGCCTTCCCGGGTATGGTTGATCCGGTCGATCAGGCAGGCCATAGTGGTGGATTTACCGCTTCCGGCAGAACCGGTAACAAGGACCATGCCACGGGTATAGTCGGAGATATTCATCACATCCTCCGGAATGGAAAGCTCTGCAGGATCCGGCAGCCGGAAGGCGATCACGCGGATCACGGCAGCCAGGGAACCACGCTGCTTGTAGGCATTGACACGAAATCTGGAAACACCGGGAATGGAAAAAGAAAAGTCATCATCACCGGTTTCCATAAGACGGGATATATCGCGGTTTTCCGCAAGGCCGTAAATGGTGCGGAGTAAATTTTCTGTCTGATCAGGCATCAGCCTGTCACCACGGTCTAAAAGATGACCGTCGATCTTTTCTGCCAGGGGGCGGCCTGCGATGATAAAGATATCAGAGACACGCCGGTTGGCAGCTTCTGCTAAAAATTCAGGAATAGGGGTATCCATAGGTTTATTCTCCTTTAAATACATTCTGGTGGTTGTCAGGTTGCCAGGATCCGGTAAGCTCTGTGTTCCATTGCAGGATCTGATAAGCGGAAGAGCTTTTTTTGCCTGCGGGTAAAAAAATCTCAAGCACTACAGAAAGCTGTTGTGTCTCGGAAATTCCAACGGAGAAGGAAAGGGTGTGGCTGTGGGAATCCCAGCTGAGATCGTTCCTTGTGTCCGCAAGCTTTTGTATCATGGAAAAATATCTGGTTTCATCGGAAGCTTTTTCCCTGTATTGCTCCAGATCATCACGGATTTCTGAAACGGTTTCCGTGGCGCTTGCGCAGCCGGTGTAATAATTTTCGGTCTGTTCCATAGAATGTCTGGCTGTGTTAAGACTGGATCTGGAGCTTCCAAGAGTAAGCAGAGCAAGTACACAGAGACACAGCACAGAGAAGATAAGAAACAGGGAAGGAATGCCGACAGTTACAAAAAACGTATGCTTCTGTTTCAATGTACAGCCTCCCTTCTGTAGTCATCAACAGGAAAACGCAGGGTGATCCGGTAAAGCTCACTGCCGTTGGAAAGCTGCCGGAAAGAAAGCTCGCCGGATTTTTCTGAAGAAGAAATATCTGTTTCCAGGATCATTTCACAGGCGGCTTCTCCAGAAGAGCAGCTCTGCCAGTTACGGTCATAATACCAGATCAGGTTGGTGTTCTTTTTGATACTCCCCGGAAGCAGGGAGAGGAACTGTTCATCGGTTCCGTCAGTGCCTTCCAGTATCTCGCCCACGGAGGTTGTGAGAGCCTGGATCTGGTTCCACTGTTCTGCCTGGAGCCGGTTTTTCCGTGCTGCCGCGAAGATCTGGATGCAGGCAGCTGAGGAAAGTGACAGAAACAAAAGGGCAAGGATCATTTCCATCAGAAAAGGCTGGTACCGGAATTATGTCTTGATTCTTTCATGATGCCTCCTTTTTGCCAGTGCGATGAAGCAGGAATTCCGAGCAGACTCCCGTGGTACTTTCCAGGGAAAAGTGGTAAAAACCATTTTCCATTTCCGAAAACCGGAAATCGGAAAGCTGTGAGATGACGGTTCCTGCATCGGAACTGGCCTGAGAGCCTTTTGCAGTGAAAAGCTCCATCAGACTGTCATTCTTCAGGTAAATATACGTGATATATTCTTTTCCTTTGATATCGTCCCGGAAACAAAGGGCAGGAATATCATCCAGGGAACCGGAAAAGATCTCATCGCCGCGGTCATGCTGCCGGAATTTGGTAGTCAGATAAGTTGCTGCGGTTCCAAGCTCGGAATCGGAGTCAGTCTGTTTCACAGTCTGCTGGTAAATCCGGGCGGAAAATAGCAGCATCAGTATAAGGAACAAAACAAAAACACCGAAAAGAAGAAGCGAAAAAAGAGAAGAAACGGAATGTCCGGTGTTCTTCCGGTGATTCATGAGGCATTCCCTCCTTTCGCACTGCCGGACAGAGCGATCACGCTGATAGACGGCAGGAGATTGGAACCGTTAGGAACATACTCTACTACGAATTTGGTTTTGTCATAAGTAATATGATAATCCAAGAGAAGCTGGGACAGGCTTTTGGGATATGTGCCTGTGAGGGCATAGGTGCGGATGGCACCGTTTTTCAGTGCCTGTTCCAGAGCATCCTGTTCTTTGTGTACGGCCTGATCGGAGGTGCTGCTGACACCTGCCACAAACAAGGTGCAGGATAAAACCAGAAGCAGCGCCGGAAAGAGAAGAAAAAATGCTTTGAGAAATTTTGTTCTGCGGCTTTCGAAAAGTTCCATGCGGTCACCACCTTACATTGCAAAATCTGAGAGGATCCCCAGAAGCGGCATCATGACGGATAAAAGGACCAGCCCCACAAGAAGAGACAGCAGGATCACGATGGTAGGCTCCACAATGGAGACTGCCTGTGAGATCAGATCTATGGATCTTTCGGTGTACTGCCGGGAAAGCCTGCGGAAGGTTTCGTCACTGGAACCGGAATAGAAGGATATCGTGATGAGACGGCCTTCCATGCCGCCGAACAGACCGGATTCTGTAAGAGCCTTGGAAAAAGTTTCTCCGCTATCCAGGATAGAGGAAGCCTTCCGGAGTCTTTCGAGTATCACCGGCTGTGAGATCAGATCCTTTGTAAGCTCCAGGCTGGTTTCCGGGGAAAGTCCGCTCCGAAGCCCCAGGGAAAGGCCCTGGGCCAGACGACTGTAATCCATGGCAACCGGGATCTCACGGAAAAAACCGGGAGATGGATGGCCATTTTTTCGCAGCAGGCTGTGACCTTTTTCCGTAAGACTGAAAAATCAGGATGCAGCCAATGAGGGCTGCGGCGAGGATCAGAAAAATCAGAGGAATACCGGCTGATCACGTTGCCTGCATTCAGAAGTCCCCGGGAAACCCCGTTCATTTCCATTCCCATCTGGTTAAATACCTGTTGAAATACCGGCAGGACTTTTATCAGAAGGACCAGGATCACAACAGCCATCATGCCAAGCATGAGCAGCGGGTAAGTGACTGCAGACCGTATCTGTCCTGAGATTTCTTCATCCTGTTCATAGTGGGAACTGAGACTTTCCATGATCTCATCCAGGCAGCCGGTTTCCTCACCGGTCCGGACATAGGCGGTCATGGATGTGGGAAAGATCCCGGATTCGTCAAGAGCCCGGGAAAGAGAACCGTTTTCTTCCACGGAACGGATCAGGGGTGTGAGGATCTGCCGGTCTGCATCGGTCTTGCTTTCGTCACAGAGGATGTGAAGTCCTTCCGCTGTGGATATGCCGGAATGCAGAAGCATTCCCATCTGCCCGCAGAAACTGGATAATTCCCGGGCTGTCAGTTTGTTTTTCATAATAAGGTCTCCTTTAGTGGGTCAGCGTGTGAACTGTACCGTATAATTGCTTTCATCACCGATATATTCCTGGATCGCTTCATCACCATCACTGTTGGCGTCAAAGGTGGGATCCATCAGCTTCCAGGTGTCGCCGTCAAAAGATACTGCCTTTGTCACCCAGCCTCTGCCACGGATATAAACATCGATCCATGCATGCTTTACATCACCGGAATAGCCAATCTGAAGCTTGCAGGGAATGTCCTGGCTGCGGAGCATTGCAGTAGTCAGTGCAGCGTAATCAAAACAGATCCCCGTGCCGGTGCTTAAAGTATCATCTACATCAGGAAGATAACCGGCTTCGACAAAATCAGCTTTGTCATAATCGTAGGAAATATGACTGGTAACATATGTATAGAAGGTTTTCAGGATGTCGATATCGGTCATGTCTTCTTTGACAAGAGAGGCTGCCAGTTTGCAGGCTTCACTTTTGGAAGAAAAGTCCACGTACTGGTTTGGATACAGAAACGGAAGAAATTCATTCTGAAGCTTTATTGTGAGCGTTTCCGTGTAAAGGGCGGCATACTGGTTTCCATCAATCTGCTGATAGCAGGTGATGAGATACTCACCGGAGCCTTCGGAAAAAGGAAGTACCGTCTGTTCATCAGGTTCCAGAAAATAGGAATAGACCACACCGGAGGGAGCGGTAAGCTGAATGTTCATGCGGGAATCATCGGAATCGGATTCTGCAGTCAGATATCCCTGATCCTGATTGGAAATATCCAGGATCAGAGGGGAATTGCCCAGTGTTTTTTTGCCGGGGGCCTCCGGGGTGAGGACTCTGGCCGGAGAATATACCGGAGGTTCTTCATCGGAGGAAGGAGAATTTCCACAGCCTGCCAGCAGGATTCCGAAAAGCAGCCATACAAAAAAGAGACGGACTGGTAAAAATTTTGACATTGTTTCCGTTCTCCTGTTATATCATGCTTTCTTTTTGAACAGTATAGCAGATTCCGTGAAAAAAAGACAGGAGTAGGGCTCAAAATGCAGTGGAAAATGTTGACATTTCAGGGAAAAAAACATATACTCTATATATAAAGGCAAACCTGTTGAAAGACAGGGACGCAAAGCCATGGGTCTAAGGTCCGAAGGATGACTATGACAGCCGGTTGCCGCATTAAATTCCGATTTAATGACGTATTCAGATAACATCTATGAACAAGAATCTGTGTGTTAATGCGGCCGTTTATTTCGTTAGAATAAGCGGCTTTTTTGATGCCTAAAATCCGGTTTAGGTTGGAAACTGAAACGTCGGCTTTCAGAAAGGTGTGAATGATATGAAAAGAACAGATATCCGTAAAATTTTTACAGGCAGGAAAAAAGCTTTAGCAGGATGCCTTGCAGCTGTTATTGTACTGGCAGGTGGCTTTAATGTCTGGCAGTCGTCACAGGTTCCGGAATTTCCGAATTTTACAGATCCGGTAGTGGAGACTACCATCACAGAGGACGACACTCCACTTGCTTCAAAACCGAAGGTGACTACCAAAACGACTTCAAATACCAAGACAACCAGAAAAAAAGGTTAAGCTGAAAAAATGCGGCGACCAAGACTTATACCAAGAAGCTTCCGACTACCAATAAGAAGAGTACGACCACAAAGAAAACAAACAGAAATACAACCGTAAAAACATTAAAGACAGTTAAGACTGCAACAACACAGAAATACACAAAGAAATCAAAAACAGCCGTTCAGACACGGAAAGTAACTACAACCATTCAGACGACCACAACAGTCATGGCGGCTTCAGCTACTGCCGGCAAAGCGAATGCAGCTTCCACAAAAAAAAGTAGAAAGCATCAGCATGGACAGCAAATATTCAGTAAGCAATATTGCTTCCATTGCACCGAAGATGGACAGCAGGGTGCTCAAAGCCTACAAGAAGCTTGGATTTACTGTAACGATCGATCCGTCTGTAACTACGGAGGCTGCTTTAACGCAACATTCAAGAAGCATCATCCTTCGTTTTGAGAATTGAGACAATCTACCATGAGCTGGGACATTTCCTTGCTTTTGTTGCGGGAAACGTAGACAGAACAAGTGATTTTGCCGCAGTTTATAACAGCGAAAAAATCCAAATTTACAGGTATTAACAGAAGCTATGCAACGCAGAACAGTTCAGAATATTTTGCAGAATCAGTGCTTGAGTATGTAACAAGTCCGTCAACACTTAAGAGACAGAGACCAAAAACGTATGCAGCGATCGTGGCGGCTCTGAATAAAATTACCGATGAACGTATCCAGAGGGTCATGGATATATACGGACCGTTCTGGAGCTAAAAAAAGAAGCATACAGGAATGTTGGATCTGTCCGGGAAGAGATCTCCCGGGCAGATTTTTTCATTTTTTGTGAGAAAAGTATTAAAAAAAATGTCGATAAATATTTCTTGCAATAGACTCTATAAGGTGTGTATAATGAAACATAAGCTGAAAACATGCTTTCATTCAAAAAAGTGCAGCCATGTCAGGTTGTATCTGATTCCATAAACAACAAATATATAATTTATCAGATTTAAGAATAGAGGATTTAATATGAGAGAAAAGTATGAATCATTATCTCTGGCGGTGCTGAAGGATCTGGCAAAGGCGAGAGGGATGAAGGGAATTTCTACTCTGAGAAAACCGGCACTGATCGAGCGGATGCTGGAGGAGGACGTCAAAGAGTCCGACAGAGGAAATCCCGAAGAAGTACACAAAAGTACACCGGCAGAAAATACTGTAAAAGAAAAAAGCTATGATTCGGAAAAAACAGAATATCGTACCCGTCCGGCAGGGGAAGGACTTCAGGAGCAGCGGAAGGAATATCGTAGTGATAAGAATGAGCAGGAACACAGAAACACAAATATCCGCAGAGAGTACAACCGTGAATATAACCGGGAAGCTACAAGGGAGAACGGGAATGTCCCGTCAGAATCCACCCAGCTGGACAGTGGCGAAAAGGCTAACGGGATCCTGGAGGTCCTTCCGGATGGATATGGCTTTATCCGATGTGAGAATTATATGCCGGGTGAGAACGACATTTATGTTTCTCCTTCCCAGATCCGCCGCTTTAATTTAAAGACAGGTGATATCATCCAGGGAAATATTCGTATCAAGACCCAGGGAGAGAAGTTCAGTGCCCTTCTCTACGTATCTTCCATTAACGGTTTCCATCCGAGTGAGGGACAGAGACGGTATAATTTTGAAGATATGACACCGATCTTTCCGAATGAGAGACTTGTCATGGAGCGTGCAGGCGGTACAACGGCCATGCGTATCGTGGATCTGATCAGTCCTATAGGAAAGGGCCAGCGAGGAATGATCGTATCTCCGCCAAAGGCAGGTAAGACAACCCTTCTGAAAGATGTTGCCAAGTCTATCCTCAGGAATAACAGAGATATGCATCTGATCATTCTTCTGATCGATGAGCGCCCTGAGGAGGTTACCGATATCAGAGAGGCGATCCAGGGACCGAATGTGGAAGTGATCTATTCTACATTTGATGAGCTTCCGGAACATCATAAGAGAGTTTCCGAGATGGTTGTGGAGCGTGCGCGCCGTCTTGTAGAGCATAAACAGGATGTGATCATTCTTCTGGATTCGATCACACGACTTGCTAGAGCCTATAATCTGATCATCCCGCCAAGCGGAAGAACCTTATCCGGTGGTCTTGACCCGGCGGCTCTCCATATGCCCAAAAGATTTTTTGGCGCAGCCCGTAATATGCGCGAGGGCGGAAGCCTGACGATTCTGGCAACCGCACTTGTGGATACCGGAAGCAAGATGGACGATGTTATTTATGAGGAGTTCAAGGGAACCGGTAATATGGAACTTGTCCTGGATCGTAAATTACAGGAGAAACGGGTATTCCCGGCCATTGATATCCAGAAATCCGGAACCAGAAGAGAGGATCTGCTTCTCAGCAAGGATGAACAGGAAGCGGTTTATATTATGCGAAAAGCTCTCAACGGAATGAAAGCGGATGAGGCAGTAGAACAGATCCTGAATACCTTTGCCAGAACCAGGAACAATGCAGAACTGGTACAGACTGTAAAGAAACAGAAATTTTTATAAAGTCCTTGCATTTTACGGAAAGCTATGTTATACTTAGCAAGCTGTTTAAAATGGAATTCGTCAATTGAATACGAATAATATTAAATATATAGAGAGGTGAAAATCATGAGAGAAGGAATCCATCCGAACTACTATCAGGCAACTGTAACCTGCAACTGCGGAAATACTTTCGTAACAGGTTCTACTAAAGAGGACATCCATGTTGAGATCTGTTCCAAATGCCATCCGTTCTATACAGGACAGCAGAAGGCTACACAGGCTCGTGGACGTATCGATAAGTTCAACAAGAAATACGGCCTGAATAAGTAATTATTGCGAATACAGGAAATGAGAAGGTTGAGGTTGGGAAATCTCAACCTTTCTTTAACTGAAAAATTTTAAATTTGCACAGGAGAGAATGAATGAGATCATCGAATATCGGCGGACAGGCGGTCATGGAAGGCATCATGATGCGCCACAAGGACAAATATTCTATCGCAGTGCGCCGCCCGGACCAGGAGATCGAGCTGAAAGTAGAGGATTATAAATGTATCTTCGGAAATCACGCATTTCTGAAGAAACCGATCATCCGTGGTGTGGTAAGCTTTGTGGATTCTCTTGTGGTAGGCACGAAATGCCTGATGTATTCTGCGGAGATCGCAGGAGACGAGGAAGATGAGGAAACAGCCAGGAAGAATGAGCAGCTTACAGAAGAAGAGCGTTTTGCAAAGAAAGCCAAAGAGGATAAGCAGTTCAAGTGGCTTCTTTACATTACGGTAGCTATCTCCATGGTGGTTTCTGTGGCTGCTTTTATGTTTCTTCCGTATGTACTAGCCAGTCTGATCCGAGGGGTAGGTGCTTCGGAATTTCTGGTCACCATAGTGGAAGCCTTTGTGAAGCTGGCACTGTTTATGGGATATATGTTCCTGATCTCCAGAATGAAGGATATCCAGAGGACATTTATGTATCACGGTGCGGAGCACAAATGTATCAACTGTGTGGAGCATGGTCTGCCTCTGACGGTAGAGAATGTGTTAAAGAGTTCCAGGTTTC